>ERZ1643251.2154-NODE-2154-length-20615-cov-6.200632_pt1 | contig 20615 bp, 15 predicted proteins | sample MGYA00579261_ERZ1643251 | MGnify/ENA primary metagenome ERZ1643251 (study PRJEB29033, sample SAMEA4952267) | chicken gut metagenome | biome: Broiler Chicken; feature: Gastrointestinal Tract; material: Caecum | place: Ireland | collected 2018 | study: Broiler... | reverse complement strand
GGCCTACTGGACCAACCGGCGCAGCTGGAGCTACCGGTCCCACTGGACCTGCCGGTGCCGCTGGAGCTACCGGTCCCACTGGACCTGCCGGTGCCGCTGGAGCTACCGGGCCTACTGGGCCTGCCGGTGCCGCTGGAGCTACCGGACCTACTGGACTAACCGGCGCGGCCGGAGCTACCGGGCCCACTGGGCCTGCCGGTGCCGCTGGAGCCACCGGGCCTACTGGACTAACCGGCGCGGCCGGAGCTACCGGGCCCACTGGGCCTGCCGGCGCCGCTGGAGCTACCGGACCCACTGGCCCCACTGGTGCAACCGGAAGTATTGAAGCAAACCCATACAATTTGTATGTCCAGGCTGATGCGGCTCCCGGCGGAGATGGCAGCCAGGCCACTCCCTTTGGAACCATTGCGGAGGCATTGGCCGTGGCCCGGCCCGGCGGCTTTATACACGTCTTACGGGGCACCTATCTCATCACGCAGCAGCTTAACGTGAACATACCCGGATTGACAATTCAGGGTGCAGCAGGCTCCGTAATATTACTTGAGGCACCCGTGGTACCGTTCCTGTGCAGCGGCGGAAACAACACGATTGACGGGCTCACCATGACCAGCGACAACCCATATCCCGTCGAATTTATACAAATTTCCGGAGATGGAAACCAAATTTTAAACTGTCAGATTTACGGCCCCAACCAGCCTGGCGATTCCTCAACATGGATCGTAAACAGGGGCTTCGTGACACAGGGAAACGCAACAAATCTCCTGGTACGCAACAATATCTTTCACACCTTACGGCAATCAGCTTATCTGAATCCTGGATCCACCGGAACAATTATCCATAATGTCGTATACAATACCCGCGGGTATGTGGTCGACCAAGCAACATTTTTATTTTCAGGTAATTCCTGGGGCATTCCTGAAAACACGGCAGACATTGCGCTGCTTTCAGGCACAATATCCGGCGCGCCGTATGATCCTCTTTCTGCCCTGGAAGCCAGCAACAGCAGCGCTACCATCAGTGATCAACGTTAAGCGGTGTGGGAGTTTCTTTACACCTCTAAAATTGATACTATCCGCAAAATACCCTTCTGTCCCAACAGTGCCGGACGAACTGTATATGTTCGTCCGGCTTTTGTTGGCATAATCGTTCTTTCCCGCACCATAGTAAAAAATCCGGGATCCCAGTGGTTCCCGGATTTTTCTTTTTATCGCTTATATGCTTGGCCAAACATTGTAAACGCGGCTGTATGAACGCGCAATGGGGAAACGGAATTCCCTGTGGAATTTTCCGGGTCAATATGGTATACTATGCGGGTAATGTCACATTCCTGGAGGCTCTCTATGGCGCGTTTTCGCAAAATCTCATCTTTTACCTGGTTGCTGCTGGCTGTAATCATTTTACAGTTCATTGGACTTTTGGGCCTGCTGCTGGCAGATAGCCGACAAACTGCCGAAGGAACGGAAAACGCAGATGCCGTGGAAACTTCCGGTGACGTCCAGCCCGACACAGAGGACGCGGACATGCCCACATGGCTGCAACCCCCAGATCCGGAGCCTGTCCAGGAAAAAGAGCCTCCCCAGGGAGCCCTCACCGCTCAGGATATTCTCTCCAGCTCCCAGGTCATTGCCCATGGAATGGGGACGATGGACGGTATCACCACCCTCAACTGCCTGGAAGGCTTCCAGCAGCAATATGAACGGGGCGTTCGGGTATTTGAGGTGGATCTCCGGCTCACCTCCGATCTCCAGGTGGTACTGCGCCACGACTGGCGGGCCGGCTGGCAGGCCGGAATCAGCGAAACCTCCATCCCTTTCTTGGAGGCCTTCCTCAACCGCCCTCTTCTGGAGCAGTATACGCCTCTCTCCTTCCAGGATCTGCTGCTGCTGATGGAGGAATATCCGGATGTATGCATCGTCACAGACACCAAGTTTACTGATGCTGAAATCGTCACCCTCCAGTTCGAGGCCATGCTCTCCGACGCCCAGGAACTGGGGCTTACCTACCTCTTTGACCGGATGGTCATACAGGTATACAGTGAGCTTATGTACACCGTGGTGGACAACCTCCACCACTTCCCCAACTACCTCTACACCCTCTACGCCGAAGGCTTCGGCCGCACAGAGACAGCTTTCCGGGATATCGCCTCCTTCTGCGATGAAAACGACATCCTGGGGATCACCATGTGGGATTATTGGTGGAACGAGGCATACAGCCCTATCGCTCAGGAATATGGCCTGCGGGTATTCGCCCATACCGTCAATGACGCCCAGGAGGCCCGCTCCCTGTTGGCCAGCGGCATCAGCGCTGTATATACCGACTCCCTGACCCCCGGCGATCTAGCAGCGCCGGCGGAATGATCACAGACAGCCACAGGAAATCATGGGAAAGGAAACATAACATGGAACTGACAGAAAAAACGCTCAGCAGCGAAAGGATTTTTGACGGGCGGATCCTGCATATCCGGCGGGATACCGTCCTCCTGCCCAACGGCCACACTTCCACCCGGGAAGTAGTGGATCATCCCGGCGGCGTGGGCATACTGGCTTTGGACAGTGAGGGCAACGCCCTGCTGGTGTCCCAATTCCGCTATCCCTACGGCGAGGTCCTGCGGGAGATCCCCGCAGGCAAACTGGAGTACGGCGAGGATCCCGCTCAGGCCGCCATCCGGGAGCTGCGGGAGGAAACCGGCGCTGTGGCCGGAGATTTCCAGTCTTTGGGCGAGCTCTACCCCTCCCCCGGCTACTGTGGGGAGATCATCCGGATGTATCTGGCCCGGGATCTGTCCTTTGGAGACACGGATCCTGATGAGGATGAATTCCTGGGCCTGGAGCGGATCCCCTTTGATCGTCTGGTGGAGCAGGTACTTTCCGGAGAGATCAAGGACGCCAAGACCATCGCCGCTGTATTGAAGGCCAAACTTCTGCTGGGCCTGTAACGCTTTTCCCTTTGGGAAAAACCTTTTGACTGAGGTAACCGATATGGAACAAAAAAAAACCGTCCTTGTGGTAGAGGACGAGAAAAGTATTGTAGATATTCTCCGCTTCAATCTGGAGAAGGAAGGGTATACCGTAACCACCGCCTATGACGGCGAATCCGGTCTGGAGAAAGCCCTCAGCGGGCCGGACCTGATTTTGCTGGACGTAATGCTGCCCCGGATGAACGGCTTTGATGTGTGCCGGACCTTGCGGGAAAAAGGCAGCAGCGTCCCCGTCATTATCCTCACCGCCCGTGAGGAGGAGGCTGACAAGGTTCTGGGCCTGGAGATCGGCGCCGACGATTACATAACCAAGCCCTTCTCCATGCGGGAACTGATGGCCCGGGTAAAGGCCAACATCCGCCGCACTGCCATGCAGCAGACCGGCTCTGCCGAGGCTGCCATGTCCGCCGGCGGCGGCCTGACCATCAATCCGGAAAATTACCAGGTCTGCAAGCACGATAAGCCCATCGACCTGACTCAGCGGGAATATGAGCTGCTGACCTTCCTCGCCAGCCATCCTGGCAAGGTCTACTCCCGCACCGACCTTATGGAGCAGGTGTGGAATTACGGCTATGTGGGCGACGACGTGCGTACCGTGGATGTCACAGTCCGACGCCTGCGGGAAAAAATCGAGGATGACCCCGCCAGCCCCACCCTGATCCTCACCCGCCGCGGCGTTGGCTACTACTTCACCGCCGAGAGCTGATTTCCTCTATCCTTTTGGAAAGGAGCGCGCCTGTATGTTCCGCAGCCTGCATATGAAGCTGGTGCTTATCATGCTGCTGCTCATCACGTCCCTGATGGCTATTGTAGGGGCGTTCCTGATGACCAGCGTTACCGGCTTTTACATCGATGAATTTTACCAGCAGATGGAAAGCGTGTTTGGTGACAGCAGCTCCACCAGCGGCGCTTTTGTCAGCAGCCTCCGGGAGGAAGCTGCTCAGGAGGACGGCGCTCAGAAGCTGCAGAATATGATCGAATCCAGAGCGGGCGATTTGGGCCTCAATTCCCGAACCCGCAACTACTACATCCTGGATGGCCGCACCGGGCAGTACCTTACAGGCTCCGAGGACAAGGAGGCCTTTGACCACCTCCAGACCACCCCCAACCTTCTCACCGCCCGCAACAGCATTGCAAGCGGTACCAGTGTGGTGGGCGACCGCAGCGACATCACCGCCGGCTACATGGATGTGGCCATTCCCATCACCGGCGGAGACAACTCTTTTATTATCTATATTTACGATAACCGGGATACCGTCAGTGAGCTTAACAGCCAACTTTTTCTCATCATCGTCCAGGCGCTGCTGGTGGGCCTTCTCATTTCTGTGCTTCTGAGCTTCCTTCTCAGCAAGACCATGATCACTCCTATCGAGCGCCTTACAGAAGGCGCTGAACGGGTGGCCGCCGGGGATTTCAGCAGTACCATTGCCGTGGAATCCACCGACGAGATCGGTATCCTCACCACCACCTTCAACGACATGGCCTCCGTCCTGCAGGATACCCTGGAGGCGGTAGAAAATGAGCGCAATAAGCTGGATACCCTGTTCCTGCACATGACCGACGGCGTGGTGGCCTTTGCCAGTGACGGTTCCATCCTCCACTCCAATCCCGCTGTCAGCCAGATGCTGGGCAAGGAGGTTTCCTTCTATGACTACGACGAACTCTTTGGCCAGCAGTTTCCCTTCCAGCAAGTCATGAGCCTCCAGCGGCCGGACTTTGTTTCCGGGGAGCTTACCGTAGGCGGGCGGATCCTGGAGCTGTACCTGGCCCCCTTCTCCGACGGAGAGGATGGCGGCGTGATGGCGGTGCTCCATGACGTCACTGCCCAGCGGAAAAATGAGGAGATGCGCAAGGAGTTTGTTGCCAATGTCTCCCACGAGCTGCGTACCCCTCTCACCAACGTCCGCAGTTATGCCGAAACCCTGCGGGACAGCGAGGATATCCCCCGGGATATGGAGAACAGTTTCCTGGATATCATCATCAGCGAAACCGACCGCATGACCCATATTGTTCAGGATCTGCTGACCCTCAGCCGTTTGGATTCCGGCCGCGCGGACATGAAAATGGTCCGCTTCCCCTTCCGCGAAGCTATCGACTCCGTGTGCCGGGCAGTGGAACTGGAGGCCAAGCGCCGGGGCCACACCCTGGTGCGCAAGTATGGCGCCGCCCTGCCCATGATCACCGGCGACCGCAGCCGTCTGGAGCAGGTAATGATGAACGTGGTGGGCAACGCCATCAAATACACCCCCGATGGCGGCACTATCGAAGTAGATGCCGGGATCACCGGGCAAAATGTCTGGATGGAAGTCTCTGACAATGGTATCGGCATTCCCAAACAGGACCGGGAGCGGATTTTCGAGCGCTTCTACCGGGTCGACAAGGCCCGCAGCCGGGAAAGCGGCGGCACAGGCCTGGGGCTTTCCATTGCCCGGGAGATTGTCCTGCGTCACAACGGTTCCATCGCCCTGACGGATCACGACGGCCCCGGCACTACCGTACGGATCGTCCTCCCCATCCGCCAGGAGGAGAACGGGGAGGATCACCATGAGTAAACGCACCGTCAACCGCCTGCAGAATCTGGTTCTGGTAGCGCTTTCTCTCAGCGCCCTGTTCCTGCTTACCCGTATCCCCCTTTTCGGAGGAAAATGGGCCAACCAGGTCCACGCCTTTCTCACATCCCCTGCCGCCGTCCAGGAAGAGCAGAATGCCAATCTGTCCTCCGCTCTGGCCGCCGTTCACATTGTCGTTACCAGCGACAGCGAATATGGCCGGTACAGCCAGCTCTATACCCCCGTGGACAGCGCCCTGTTCCAGCAGGTGGGCCCCCTGTTTCAAGAGGCTCTGGGCTCCGCCAGCGAGGTAGGCGCCACCGCTGACAAAACTCTGCAGGAAGCCCTCAGCACCCCCAGCATCTATATCGACCTGACCATTGAGCTTCCGCTGGAGGCAGTGGCTGCCTGGTTGGGGGAGGAAACACCCTATAACCGCTCTGTCCGCGCTATGGCACTGACCACAGAGGAAAGCGACTCCGCTGTCCTCTACCTGTACAGCGGTGACGGTTCCATCTTCCGCTACTATACCGCACTTCCTCTTTCCGCAGTACAGGATGCGGCCGCCCAATGTGCGCCCAACAGCGGAGCCTTTGGCTTTGAATCCAACTACACTACTCTGGCCCCTTACACGGTTCTTACCACACAGGCTGTCTCTGCTCCTGTTGTCCAGGCTGCGCTGCCCACAGGATATTCCTCCTATAACCTTCTTACTGCCCTGGACTTTAACGCCCACACCGGTTTCCGCTACCAGGAAAGCAGCGGTGCCGAGGTCATCACAGAATCTCCCAGGACCCTGCGTCTGGATCCTGACGGCACGGTCTCTTACAGCGGCAGCGAAGACGCCGCTTCCTCCCTCTATCGTGTCGCTTTCTCCGGCGAGGAACCTACAACGATAGACGCCCTTCAGTCCGGTCTGCATCTGGCCGCCGTTCTCACCGGAAGCACAGGCGCCTCTTCCCTCTATCTCCGGAGCATTGATGCCACGGATACCGGCTGGCAGCTTTCCTTTGGCTATCAGGCCGCGGGGTTTCCCGTCTTTTTCCCTGATGGAGAAGAAGCGCTGACCATCACCATTACCGGACGGACGATTGTTTCCTTTACCTATCGCTGCCGGACGTATACCTCCCTGGAAGAAAATTCTTCCCTTCTTCCGACCACCATGGCAATCGCCATCGCCTCTCTCCACCCTGGAAGTGGGTTATCTCTGGGCTACATTGACAACGGCAACGATACCCTCTCCGCCTTCTGGCTGGAGGGATGACCTTCCCCGCAGAAAGGAGGTGTTCTGTTCTTGGAAACCTATCGGCTGAAAAATATTGCCATTCTGATTCTTCTCCTGCTTAATATCTTTCTTCTCATGCTTCTGGGCTATCAGTATCTTCAATCCAAACAGACTGCCTCCGATACCGCGGAACAGCTGCGGGCCCTGTTTTCTGACAACCAGCTCACTTTGGACAGCTCTGTGGACGTTATGCAAAAAGGGCTCAGTCCCATGCGCCTGACCCGGAATACCACCGCTGAGGCCTCCATGGCTGCCGCTCTCCTGGGGGACGACTGGGAAAGCGTCAGCCAGGGCGGCGGTATTTACAGCTACGCCTCCCCTGCCGGGGAGCTCCAGTTCCGATCCGGCGGTAGTTTTGACGGCACCGGGCTCTCCCTTCCGGTGGACGATGCTGCCGCCTTTGCTCGCTCCTTCTGCGAAACATTCAGCTACAAGGATATTGCCATCCACACCTCAGGCAATACCACTACTGTCACCGGTACGCAATACATAGCCGGTGTTCCCATCCGCTACTGCGGTATTACCATGACCTTTCAGGGAGGATATCTTATCGCTGTCAGCGGCTCCCATATCAGTCTGGAGAACGGACAGTTGGAAGACAGCGATCAGCTCACCTGCGCCAGCGCTCTGGTCCGTTTTCTGGATTATCGCAGCAGTGCCGGCATTATATGCAGCCGCATCACCGCTGTCAGCTGTATCTACTCCCTCCAGGGCACGTCCTCTTCCCTTCGCCTGGCCCCCCTCTGGCTGGTGGAAACCGATACCTATAATTACCTCATTGACGCTTCCTCCGGGGAGATTTCCCGCGCATAGCCCGGATGCCGTTTGGCAAAAGGCCGTGCCCAGGTTTCTCCCCGGATTTTTCTGCGTTTTGATGAACATAAAAAGTGGAAATATTAAATCTTTATGAAATTATTTCCCTTCCCCCCATTGATTTTATGGGAAAACCTGTTATACTATGTATTATCTATGATTATGTCTACTGATTACCGCTTCTTGCCGGTATGAAGTGTTGGCGCCTGGGTAAACTGTACTTACAGGCTTATAAAAAACAATACTACACAATGAGGTGCAGATCTTTGACCAAGTATATTGTCGAGGGCGGTCGTCCCTTGTTTGGAGAAATCCATATCAGCGGCGCCAAAAATGCTGCCGTTGCCATTATTCCCGCTGCCCTGATGGTCAGCGGCCCCTGCCGCATTGAAAACATTCCCCAGATCAGCGATGTTCATCTGCTGCTGGGGATTTTGCAGGATTTGGGCGCTACGGTGCGCTATATCAATCCCCACACCGTAGAAATTAACTCCGCCAAGCTCCGCAACAACCGCGTTCCTTACGAATCTGCCCGCCGCTGCCGCGCCTCTTACTACATGCTGGGCGCACTGTTGGGCCGGTTCGGCTTGGCCGACGTAGCTCTTCCCGGCGGCTGTGATTTTGGCGGCACCCGTCCTATTGATCAGCACCTCAAGGGCTTCCGGGCTCTGGGCGCCCATGTAGAGACCCAGAGCGGCTTTGTTACCGCTGAGGCCACGGAAGGCCGTCTGCGGGGAACCAACATTTTCTTTGACAAAGTCTCCGTAGGCGCCACCATCAACATCATGCTGGCTGCCGCTTTGGCCGACGGCATGACGGTTCTGGAAAATGTGGCTAAGGAGCCTCACATCGTGGACGTGGCCAACTTCCTCAACTCCATGGGCGCCAACATTATGGGCGCCGGTACCGACGTCATTAAGATCCGGGGTGTCAAGCAGCTCTACGGCGGCACCTATTCCATCATCCCCGACCAGATCGAGGCGGGCACCTATATGGCTGCCGTGGCTGCCTGCGGCGGTGAAGTGAAGATCTGCAACATCATCCCCAAGCATATGGACTGCATCACCGCCAAGCTCTGCGAGATGGGCGTGGATGTTCAGGAAGTGGATGACAGCCTTTTGGTCAGCCGCATCGGGCCCCTGGTTCGTACCAACATCAAGACCATGCCCTATCCTGGCTTCCCCACCGATATGCAGCCCCAGGTGGCTGCCGCTCTGTGCCTGGCCCAGGGTACCAGCATCATTACCGACAGCGTATGGAGCAGCCGCTTCCGCTATACCGACGAGTTCAAGCGGATGGGCGCTCAGATCCAGGTGGATGGCAACCTTGCCATTATCGAGGGCGTAGAGCGCCTTACTGGCGCCCAACTGGAAGCCTGCGACCTGCGGGCCGGCGCAGCTATGCTCATCGCCGCCCTTGCTGCCCATGGGATTAGCGAGATCACCAATGTGCAGTATATCGAGCGTGGCTATGAGGACGTCATCGGTAAGATCCGCGGCATCGGCGGCAATATCCGCGCCGTGGAGGAACCGGAGGAGGACGCCGCTGTCAGCAGCGTAAGCTGACCTTTTTCATACCGCATCCGTTTCAGCCCGATAACGGCAGCGTTATCGGGCTGTTTTACTTCTATCCCTGGAGGCTTCTATGACCTGTTTTCGCACCTTTGCCAGCGGCTCCTCAGGAAACGCCGCCCTTCTTTCCTGTGGGAACACCCACCTGCTCATCGACATGGGTATCTCCTGCCGGCGAATCTGCCGGGCGCTGGCAGAGCAGGGCCTTACTCCCGAGGATCTTTCCGCCATACTCATCACCCATGAGCATACCGACCATATCAGTGGCCTTGCCACCTACATAAAAAAATACCACACGCCTATCCTCTGTACCCCCGGCACTGCCCGGCAGCTTCAATACCGCCTGGCAGGCATCGCCCTGTTGCTCCGGCCCCTGTCTATGGGGGAACGGATATCCTGGGAGGAGGTAGAAATCACCCCCCTCCCTACCAGCCACGACTGCCGGGAAAGCGCCGCCTACCGGGTGGACACCCCCGACGGTACCCTGGGCTATCTTACCGACACCGGCCTTGTGGAAGAAGAAACCCGGCAGGGCCTTCTGGGTTCGGATCTGCTGGTGCTGGAAAGCAACCACGACGTGGACATGCTCCTGGGCGGACCCTATCCCTACCCTCTCAAGCGCCGGGTGCTGGGCAACGAGGGTCATCTGAGCAACGCTGACGCTGCCCGGTTTGCCTCGGAAAGTGCTCAGGCGGGCACCCGTTCCATTATCCTGGCCCATCTCAGCGCGGAAAATAACACCCCCCAGCTGGCCCTGGATACGGTGCGGCAGCAGCTGGACCTGGCTGGTTACACCGGCCAGCTGACAGTGGCTCCCCGGTGTGAGCCGGGAAATATCCATATTTTGGAGGGTGTGCCATGCAGAAGGTAACCATACTGTGCGTGGGAAAGCTGAAGGAAAAGTTTTACCTGGATGCTGCTGCGGAATATGGTAAGCGGCTCCAGCGCCACTGCCGTCTGGAGATCCTGGAGCTTCCGGAGCAGCGTCTGCCGGAGTCTCCCGTCCAAGGGGAAATCGATGCCGCCCTGGAAAAAGAAGCTGCTGCCATCCGGGAAAAGCTGCCTAAGGGCTGCGCTCTGGTAGCCATGTGCATCGAGGGGCAGCTCCTCTCCAGCGAAGACCTCTCCCGCCGCCTGATGCGCTTCTCCCTGGAGGGAAAAAGCCATTTGATGTTCCTGATCGGCGGCAGCTTTGGCCTCCACGCCTCCCTGAAGGCCCAGGCCGACCTGCGGCTGAGCATGTCCCCCATGACCTTTCCCCACCACCTGGCCCGGGTCATGCTCCTGGAACAGCTCTACCGCGCCTACCAGATCCAGGAGGGCACCAGGTACCACAAATAGATATCCTTTGGAAAAAAGCCGTGGTTTTCGCGGCTTTTTCTTTTTTTTACTTGAAGCACAGGCAAAGAATTGCTACAATAACCCTATACATAGTACTTCTCCCGCGCCTGGCGCGATTCCAAAAAAACAGGAGGAAAAGAAAACGATGGACTATATGCAGGAATATCAGAAGTGGCTCTCCAGCGGGGTGCTTACCCCTGAGCAGACGGCAGAGCTGGAAGCCATCGCCAACGATCCCAAGGAAATCGAGAGCCGTTTCTACGGGCCTCTGGAATTTGGCACCGCCGGTCTGCGGGGTACCATGAAGATGGGCCTCCATCAGATGAACGTCTACGTCATCCGCCACGCCACCCAGGGCTTCGCCAACGTGATCTGCGCCGAGGGCGAGGAGGCCAAGCGCCGGGGTGTTGCCATCGCTATGGACTGCCGCCTCAACGGCATGGACTTTGCCCGGGCCGCCGCCGAGGTGTGCGCCGCCAACGGCATCCATGTCCGCATTTTCGATTCCCTGCGCCCCACCCCGGAGCTGAGTTTCGCCGTGCGCTACTACAACTGCCAGGCAGGTATCAACGTCACCGCCAGCCACAACCCCAAGGAGTACAACGGCTACAAGGTCTACTGGGAGGACGGTGCCCAGCTGCCTCCCCACCACGCCGCCGCCATTGCCGCCGAGCTGGAGAAGATCGACATCTTTACCGGCATCCGCCGCATGGACTATGACGATGCGGTAAAGGCCGGCCTTATTGAGGTCATCGGTGAGGAGACCGACGAGGCCTTCCTCAAGGAGGTTATGGCCATGGTCACCGATCCCCAGGCCATCCCCGCCGTGGCGGACAGCTTCAAGCTGGTCTACACCCCCTTCCACGGCTGCGGCTACAAGCTGGTGCCCGAGGCCCTGCGCCGGGCAGGCATCAAGCACCTGCTCTGCGTCCCTGAGCAGATGGTCATCGACGGCAACTTCCCCACCGTGGTCTCCCCCAACCCGGAGAACCCCGAGGGCTTCTACCTGGCGGTGGATCTGGCCAAGAAAAACGACGTGGACTTCATCGTGGGCACTGATCCGGACAGCGACCGGGTGGGCATCATGGTCCGTGACAAGGACGGCGAGTACAAGGTCATTACCGGCAACCAGACCGGTGTGCTGCTGCTGGACTACCTGCTGGGCGCCCTCAAGCGCACCGGCAAGCTGCCTGCCAACGCTGTGGCCCTCAAGACCATTGTTACCACCGAGATGGCCCGTGCCGTGGCGGAGAGCTACGGTGTCAAGTGCTTCGATACCTTCACCGGCTTTAAGTTCATGGCTGAAAAGAAGAACGCCCTGGAGGCCACCGGCGAGGGCAAGGTGGTATTCTCCTATGAGGAGAGCTATGGCTACATGGTGGGCGACTATGTCCGGGACAAGGATGCTGTCACCGCCTCCCTGCTCCTCACCGAGATGGCCGCTCACTACGCCGCCAAGGGTATGACCGTGCTGGACGCCCTCCAGGCCCTCTACGAGAAGCACGGCTGCTACGGCGAAAAGACCTTCAACCTGGTGATGCCCGGCCTGGACGGCCTCAGCGACATGGCAAAGCTCATGAAGTCCCTGCGGGAGACTCCCCCTGCCGAGATCGCCGGCGTCAAGGTAGCCCAGTTCAAGGATTACAGCGACGGCAGCGTAGTGGACTGCGCTACCGGCGCCAAGTCCGCCATGGAGCTCTCCGGCTCCAACGTGCTGCGCTTTGAGATGGCCGACGGCACCAGCATTATCGTCCGTCCCTCCGGCACCGAGCCCAAGATCAAGGTCTACATCCTCACCAAGGGCGACAGCTTTGCCCAGAAGGATGAGAATCTGGCCAAGTACGGCGCCTGGGTGGATACCCTGAAGAAGTAAACAGGTAAGAACAACAGGGGCAGGACAGGCTAGGCCTGTCCCGCCCTTTCACCAAAGGAAACATCCGAGGTTATCTATGGAAAACTATAACGAAAGATTGGAACAGCTCCGGGAAAAAATGGCCCGGCGCCGGCGGCTGAACGCCGAGGTCAGCACCCTGGAGGAACGCCGCGCCTCTCTGGCCCAGCGGGTCCAACAGCTCAAGGAGGAGACCTACAAGGAGCAGCTGGACGTGGATCAACTGGAAAATTTCAGCGCCGCCAAGCTCTTCTACCAGATCGTAGGCAAGCTGGATGAACGGCTGGAAAAGGAGCAGGCGGAGCTATATGCCGTCGCCCTCCGCTATGACTCCGCCCGCCAGGAGCTCCAGTCGGTAGAATCAGAACTTGACAGCCGCAGGCGGGAGCTGTCCCTCCTGGAGGGCTGCGAAAGGGAGTATGAGCGGCTGCTGGCGGAAAAGGCCCGGGTCCTCCGTGAGGATCCTAACTCCCCCTCTGCTCGCCGGCTGCTGGCTTTGGAGGAACGGCAGGCCCAGCTTTCCGCCCGGGAAAAAGAACTCAATGAGGCCATCCGGGCAGGCTACGACGCTCTCTCAGACATCGGCACCATTGAGGAGTCCCTGTCCTCAGCAGAGGGCTGGGGCACCTGGGACGTATTCGGCGGCGGCCTTATCAGCGATATGGCAAAATACTCCCATCTGGATGAAGCCCAGCGGCAGATCAACACCCTCCAGCGCTCCCTGTCCCGGTTCCGGACAGAGCTGGCGGACGTGGACATTCGCATGGACATCCAGATCGAGGTGGACAGCTTCCTCCGCTTTGCCGACTACTTTTTCGACAATATCTTCACCGACTGGGCGGTGCTGGACCGCATCCGCAACACCCAGTCCCAGGTGCAGCAGGCAGGCGGCTCTGTCCGCACCATTGTCAGCCGCCTGGAACGCAGCCTGGAGCAGTGTCGGCAGGACAGCCAGCAGACCGCCCAGGAGAGGAAGGACTTTTTGGTCAACGCCTGAGGTCCCTTACCTCCTCCATACAGCGCAAAACCGCCGCACCATTGATAGGTACGGCGGTCTCTTTTATGCAAGCATATTTCCCGAAGGATCAGCGGGATCAGACGGTAACCTCTTCTCCCCGGGGGCGGGCGTTGGCCAGCATCAGCTTCAGGCGGTTCTCCTGGTTGACCCGGGTAGCTCCCGCGTCGTAGTCGATGGCCACAATGTTCACATCCGGGTTCCGGGCCTTGATGGGCCGCATCATCCCCTTGCCGCAGATGTGGTTGGGCAGGCAGCCAAACGGCTGGGTGCAGACGATGTTCTTCACACCCTTGTCCGCCAGCTCCAGCATTTCCGCTGTCAGAAGCCAGCCTTCCCCCATCTTTACCCCCATGCTGATGGTACCCTGAACCAGACTGATGGTGTGGGTAAACAAGGTAGGCGGAGCAAACCGTCCGTGGGCGTTGATGGCCGCGATCATATCCCGCTCCTTCCCCAGGAGGTACTGGTAGGCGATGCGGTAGGCCCACTGGACCTTCTTCTGCATACCGTAGAACTTGTGGTCCAGGAGGTTGTTGTACACGCAGTACAGGCAGAAATCCAGAAGGCCCGGGATCACCACCTCAGCCCCCTCGTCCACCAGGAACTGCTCCAGATTGTTGTTGCCCAGGGGGGAGTATTTCACATAAATCTCCCCCACGATGCCCACCAGCACCTTGTCGGAACGCTCCACCGGCAGGGCGGCAAAGTCGTCCAGAATCCGCCGGTAGTTACGCTTCACCTGGCGGTAGTTGGCCTTGCCGCCTTCGGTCATCTCCCAGGCCAGCTGCTCTGTCCACTTGTCCGCCAGGGCCTGGGCGCTGCCCTTCTCCACCTCATAGGGCTTGGTCTGGTTCACCAAGGTCATGAGGAGGTCGCCGTAGAGCACGCCGTACATCATCCGCCGCACCAGAGGCAGTGTCAGCTGGAAGCCGGGGTGCTTTTCCAGTCCCGTCATACTCAGGGAAATCACCGGCACATAGCCGTAGCCCGCCTTCTCCAGAGCCTTACGGAGAAGATGGATGTAATTGGAGGCCCGGCAGCCGCCGCCGGTCTGGAACAGAATCAGCGCCACCTTCTCCGGGTCGTACTTCCCGCTCTGGATGGCGTCGATGAACTGGCCGATAACCAGGATGGCGGGGTAGCAGGTGTCGTTATGGACATATTTCAGCCCGGTCTCCGCAATGCGCGGGCCGCTGGTCTCCAGCAGCTCCACATGGTAGCCCACCTTCTCCATCACCTTGCCGATGATCTTGAAATGCATGGGCAGCATATTGGGTACCAGGATGGTGTGGGTGCGCTTCATATCCTCGGTAAACACCCGGTATCCTTTGTTCTGATCCACGGTCATACCGCCGCGCCCCCCTTCTCCTCCAGGGCGCCGATAAGACTCCGCAGCCGGATGGTTACCGCACCCAGGTTGGTAATTTCGTCAATCTTGATCTGTGTATACAGCTTGTCGGACTCCTCCAGGATCCGCCGTACCTCGTCGGTGGTGATGGCGTCCACGCCGCAGCCAAAGCTCACCAGCTGCACCAGCTGGGTGTCCTTGTGCTCACAAGCATACCGGGCCGCCCGGTACAGCCGGGCGTGGTAGGTCCACTGGTTGAGGACGTGGACCGGAACAGGATCTGCCAGGTGACAGACGCTGTCCTCACTGACCACCACAAACCCCAGGGAAGCTGCCAGCTTATCGATACCGTGGCCGATCTCCGGATCAATATGGTAGGGCCGGCCCGCCAGAATCATAATGGGCTTGCCGTGGGCTCTGGCCCAGGCCACTGCCTCTTCTCCCTTGCGGCGAACCTCCAGCATATGCTTCTCGTAGGCACCAAAGGCGTCATCCACCGCACGGCGGACCTCCTTTTTGGTGATGTCAGGAAACACCGGTGCAAGGCAGGCGGTCAGCTCCTTGGTCAGTTCCTTCCGGTCGTTGATGTTCAGGAAGGGATAGAGGAAGTTGGCATTCTGGAGGTCGTCCATATTCCCGTGGAGCAGCTCGGAGTAGTAGGCCACCACAGGGCAGTTATAGTGGTTGTCGCTCTCCTTCTCATCCACGTTGTAGGTGAGACAGGGATAGAAAATAGCGTCCACGCCTCGCTCCAGCAGCACTTCCATATGGCCGTGCATGATCTTAGCCGGGTAGCAGGCGGTATCCGAGGGAATGGAAAACTGGCCCTTCTCATAGATCCGCCGGGTGGACAGCCCCGACACCTCTACCCGGAAGCCAAGGCTCCGGAAAAAGGCGTGCCATAGAGGCAGCAGCTCATACATTCCCAGGGCCAGAGGCAGTCCAATGGTGCCCCGCACTGCCTCACCAGGCTCCAGGGCCATCAGATTGTCCCGCTTCCAGGCATAGAGGTTGGGCACCTCCTGATCCACCTTGATGCCCAGGCCCTTCTGGCACTGGTTGCCGGATATGTACTTCTTCCCGCCGCCAAAGCTGTTGATGGTCAAACGGCAGTGATTGGTGCAGCCCTGGCAGGTGGCAGCCTTGGCGGTGTGGACAAAGGTCTTGAGACCCTCCGCCGTAGTGATGGTGCTCTCTTTGAGATCCATGGCGTACAGCGCCGCGCCATAGGCTCCCATGAGGCCCGCGATGGCGGGGCGGATTACGCTTTTCCCCAGCTCCAGCTCAAAGGCCCGGAGCACCGCGTCGTTATAGAAGGTACCCCCCTGGACCACCACATGCTCCCCCAGCTCATCGGCGCTGCCGGCCCGGATGACCTTGTAGATGGCGTTTTTTACCACGCTGACGGAAAGGCCTGCGGAGATATCCTCCACCGTAGCTCCGTCCTTCTGAGACTGTTTAACAGAGGAGTTCATAAACACCGTGCAGCGGCTGCCCAGGTTCACCGGCGCCCTGCTATGGAGACCCTTCTCCGCAAATGTCGCCACGTCATAGCCCATGGAGCGGGCAAAGGTCTCAATAAAGGAGCCGCAGCCGGAAGAGCAGGCCTCGTTGAGCATAATGGAGTCGATGGCCCCGTTCTTGATCTTGAAGCACTTGATGTCCTGGCCGCCAATGTCCAGGATGAAGTCCACCTGGGGGCAGAAATACTTGGCGGCAGTATAGTGGGCGATGGTCTCCACCACACCCTTGTCCACGTTGAAGGCCGCCCGGATCAGCTCCTCCCCGTAGCCGGTGACGGCGCTGCCCCGGATGGTCACCCGGTCACCGCAGAGGCCATAAATGGCCTCCAGCTGCTCCTTGACGATCTGCACCGGGTTGCCCCGATTGGAGGCATAATATGTGTAGAGCAGCTTCTTGTCGCTGCTGAGAAGGGCCACCTTGGTGGTAGTGCTGCCGCAGTCGATACCCAACCAGGCATCTCCCTGATAGGTTTTGATATCCTGCTGAGCTACGTCGGCAGCGCTGTGGCGCTGCCGGAAGGCCTGATAATCCGCCTCCGTCTCAAAAAGGGGCGGCAGCAGGTTGGCCTCGGACCGGGTGGAGACGCTGTCCTGGATCTGCCGGCGCAGCTGCTCCATGGTGGAGCGCTCCCCGGCCCGGGCACCGTACAGCGCCGCGCCCATGGCCACAGCGAAGCGGCCGTACTCCGGGAATACCGCCTGGTCATCGGAGAGCTTCAGCGTCTCCTGGAACCGGCGGCGCAGCCCCTTGCAGTAGTAGAGGGGGCCACCCAGAAACAGCACTTTGCCGGTGATCTTCCGCCCCTGGGCAAGGCCGGCAATGGTCTGGTTCACCACCGCCTGGTAAATACTGGCGGCCACGTCTTCGTGGCGGGCTCCCTGGTTGAGCAGGGGCTGGATATCCGTTTTGGCGAACACGCCGCACCGGGAGGCAATAGGATAGAGCCGCTGGCTCCCCAGACTCAGCTCATCCAGTTCGTCCGCCGTTACATTCAGCAGCGTGGCCATCTGGTCGATAAACGCTCCGGTGCCGCCGGCACAGGAACCGTTCATCCGCTCGTCAATACCGCCGTCGAAAAAGATGATCTTGGCATCTTCTCCCCCCAGCTCAATGACCACAGAGGTATCCGGCTCCAGTTGCTTGACCACCTCGCCGGTGGCAAAAACCTCCTGGACAAAGGGTATGCCGGCTCCCTGGGCAAGGCCCAGTCCGGCAGAACCGGAGATAGCCGCCGTCAGCGGTCGGTCCGCCGCCAAAGGGGCTGCCTCCGCCAGTAGCTCCAGGGTCTTTTGCCGCACCTGGGAAAAATGCCGCTGATACTTTTCATAGATAATCTTTCCGTTTTCCACTAAAACCACCTTGGCCGTGGTGGAACCGATGTCGATTCCCAACGCCAAGGTGTTTTCCGCTTGCTGGTTCATATCTGTTCTTCGATCCCACTGTTAGGATCGTATGGTCTCCTTTCTTTGCGAAAGCCGGACGCCCGGCTAAATTTCAAAACACGCCCATTTTCCACGCATTATATCATATTTTGCGGGAAATGTAGATAGGTAAATCATTAACAAATTGTTAAGAATTTGACGGATTGGCAAATATATACGGCGCTGTCGGAAGTCCTCCGGCAGCGCCGTATACAATTGCAAAGTGATATCTTGGCCAAGTCAATGTGTTCGGGCCCATCCTGCTGTGGCAGAATGTCCCCTTCTCAGGTCAAAGGACGGTAAGGCTCCACCCTGGGATTATAGTAGCGTCCCCTGTCCTCATCAGCTCGCTTCCAATGGATGGCCTTCACAGGGCAGCGGTGCAGACACCCCAGGCAGCGGACACACTGAGGCTTTGTCCAGGCAGGCTTGCCATCAGTCAGAGTAATGGCTCCACAGGGGCAAATCTCCTGGCAAAGGCCGCAGCCAATACAGGCATCGGTTACTACAAAAGGCTTGGTGGAGCGGCCATGGGCATAGGCACTGTACGCAAGGGTGGTAACAACCCCCGGCGCCGCCCCCTGGCAGCGGTTATAATCCCCCGTCCCCTTGGCACGGATCACCCGGCGGGCCTCATCAATATATTCCTCGGCCGCGTCCAGCTCCTTCTCAATCTCCTGGGGATCCGCCAGCTTACTCAGCGGGATATAGTTATCCACCATGGGGATGCCAAACTGAGCCGAGAGCGTAACTCCCTTACTCTTGAGCAGCTTGCCCATCTGGCCCGCAGCATCGCCTGTGGTTTTCCCGCAGGTCAGTACCAGATAGACATATTGGTCATGATACCCTGTCAGCCGAAGCTTCTCCAGGAAGAAACTGACTACGCTGGGCAGGCCATAATAATATGTGGGGGTCACAAAACCGATCCGCTTCTCCTGGCTGACATCAAACTGATAGTATCGGCTGCGGATGGCATCCCGCAAAAAAATCACATGGTCATCTGTGGCGGCAGCAATGCGTTCGGCCACATATTTGCTGTTGCCCGTAGCGGAAAAGTAAAAGATCATCTGGCGTCCCCTCTCAATATGATATTATTATCATACGCTTTTTCCTGGATTTTTTCCATAGAAAAAGGAAAATTTATGTCCTGGAAAAAGATTATGCATCCTCTCTTGCTATTTCTTGTGATTGATGCTATAATCTCCCAGCCTCTACCGGTAAAATCCCAAAAAAGTGTGGTGTGTATTCCCTATGGCGATGGAAAATGACCTGGGCCGTGATAATATCCGACAGCTGGTGTGGCGTATTGCCATCCCCAGCATGCTTGCCCAGTTTGTCAGTGTATTATACAGCATCGTGGATCGAATGTATATCGGCAATATTCCCGAAGTCGGGGACATTGCTCTGGCCGGCGTTGGCGTATGCGGCCCGGTGGTAACCATGGTGGGTTCCGTGGCCTTTCTAATCGGCGTAGGCGGAGCTCCTTTGATGAGCATTAGTCTTGGTGAAGGTAATGAGGAACGTGCCCGCCGCATCCTGGCCAACTGCTTTGTGATGCTTTTGGTTTCCGCCGTGGTGCTTACTGCTGTGGTGATCCCCTTGCGCCGCCCCATGCTTTATCTCTTCGGTGCCAGCGACGCCACCTACCCCTATGCCAATGCCTACTTCACTGTCTATATCAGCGGCACCATCTTTGCCCTGCTCTCCACGGGCCTGAGCCAGTTTATCCTGGCCCAGGGCTTTGCCAAGGTCAGTATGCGGCTGGTACTGCTGGGCGCTGCACTGAACATCGCTTTGGACCCGGTATTCATCTTCCTTCTGGATATGGGCGTTGCCGGCGGAGCCCTGGCCACCGTCCTTTCCCAAATGGCCAGCGCCGCCTATGGTCTCTTCTTCCTCTTTGGAAAGCGCACCCGGCTGCGCATCAGCTTTGGCGGATACAGCCTTCCCATTATGGGCCATGTACTGGCAATTGGCTTTACACCATTTATCATCATTGCCATTGACAATGTCATGATCATTGCCATGAACGCTATTCTTCAGCGCTACGGCGGAGCGGAACAGGGGGACATGCTGGTAACCTGCGCCACCATTGCACAGAGCTTCATGCTGGTGGTAACGATGCCTCTGGGCGGTATCTCCGGCGGTACCCAAAGTATCCTCGCCTTCAACTATGGTGCCCGGAACAAGCAGCGGGTCCTGGATGCCCAGAAGGAGATTGTCAAGCTCTGTGTGGGATACACCATACTTCTTTTCATCCTGGCACGGCTGGCAGGCCATCTGTTTGTCCGGCTGTTTACTCAGGATCCCGCCGTCAGTCAGTTGTCCCTCTGGGCCATCAGTACCTGTACTCTGGCCATCATCCCCCTGGGGGTACAATACGAAATTGTGGACGGCTTTACCGGCATGGGCCAGGTGCGCATCGCCTTCTCCCTGTCTGCTTTCCGTAAGCTGGTATATTTTATCGCTCTCTTTTTGATCCCGGTATTCTTTGAAGCCAAAATGGCCTTCTGGGCAGAGCCGGTATCTGACATCATCGCCCCTATTGTCAGCATTATTGTTTACCGACTGACCATTCACAAGGTTCTGGACCGGCACCCCGATCTGCCGTAACAGGCTGTCTGCAACACTTCAGGGCGGGCGGCGGAGCAAATGCTCCGCCGCCCGCCCTGTCCTTTTACCATTGCAGAGGGATCATCACACATCCCATAAATTCTCCGGATATTCTCCCCGGGCCGTCTTTTCCGCCAAGGCATTGACTACCGAGGGCTTATCCTCCCGATAGGTAACCCCATACCATTTGTCGTGGCTGGGCAGTACCTTTACCTGGGTATGGCCTTCCTGGACCATCTGACTGACCACCAGGGGCAGATATAC
>ERZ1643251.2152-NODE-2152-length-20628-cov-22.739805_pt1 | contig 20628 bp, 20 predicted proteins | sample MGYA00579261_ERZ1643251 | MGnify/ENA primary metagenome ERZ1643251 (study PRJEB29033, sample SAMEA4952267) | chicken gut metagenome | biome: Broiler Chicken; feature: Gastrointestinal Tract; material: Caecum | place: Ireland | collected 2018 | study: Broiler... | reverse complement strand
GCGCCTCGTATGCCTTGACGAGGGCATCGACGGAACGGAATTTTTCGGGCAGCGCTGCCTGAACCGGCGCTTCGGCTTCCGCCTCTGTTTCGGCTGCGGTTTGCTCTGCGGCAGCCTCGGCGGTTTGCTCTGCGGCAGCCTCGGCGGTTTGCTCTGCGGCAGCCTCGGCGGCTGCTCTTTCTTCCGTCGTCATCGTGTTCTCCTCTTTCATGGTTTCCTCCTAAAAATGTTGATGTTACTTGCCTTGCTCCTGCAAGGCTCTGTGGGCGGCAATGTGGGCGGAAAGGCGCGCCTTCACCGCCTCGTCCCCTTCGCCGCCCGAAAGCAGGGCGCGGGTGTGCTCCGTGACATGCACGGCGTGGTCGTCGTAGGCGTCGGGCCCGAACTCCCGTTCGCGCAGAGCGATGTTCTCCCGCTCCGCCTTGCGGATGTGCAGATGGGTGATGTCGCGCGCGTTCTCGAAGGTGCCGTAGCCGAAGGCGTCTAAGATCTTATTGCGCACGTCGTCCGAAAGCCTGCCCTCGCCGTCCGCAAGCAATCCCGCTTGGAAGAGAGACAAGATCTCTTCCTTGACTTCGGAAGGCGTGCGGTCGTACTCCGTCGAAAATTCCACGTCGTCCGCCGAGATGTCGCTGCGGTCGAAGTAGTAAAGTTCGGTCTCGCCGCCCTCGCCCGTCATGCGAAGGAGGCGCTTGTTCGCCGCGAACTGCTTGTAAAGGTGCAAAATTTGCTTCCCCGCCGCCTTGACGGCGCGCTCCACGCTTTCGGCGCTCGTCTGCATGCGGGCGGTATCCTGTTCCAAAAGCAGCTGCAGCCCCGAAGCGGACGTCACGCGGTACTGCGAAGAGGATGAGCGTGAAAGTTCGCTCACGCCCGAAACGAGGATGAACTCGTTGGAAAGGCGTTCCTCTTCCTCGCGGAAGTCGGAAGGGAGCGAACCGAAATCGAGGAAGTGCGGCTCGTTCGCCCCCTGGCGGTAGACGATGACGCGCCCGGGCGCGATGCCCTCTTCTGCAAGTTCTTCCGCATCCAGAGAGCCGTCTTCCACGGCGAGCACGCCCGTCGAGAGCCTGTTCAAAAACTCGTGCTTGCGGTTGCGCACGGCGTTGTAGGCGCGCTGCAACGGGATCATGCGGTCGATGATGCTCCTGCCGAAAAAGCTCCCAGGAAGTTCGGTGCACGTCTGCCGCACGAAGGGAAAGGTGCGCGCTCCCCGCTCGCCGTTCTCGTAAGGGAGCGGACCTTCATAGAGGAGCATGCCGCCCGCCGCGATCTCCAATCTTCCGAGCGGATGCGCGCGGTCGGGGCGGGTATAGCGTTCGATGACGATCTCCGCGTCCTCCATCCGCCCGCTTTCGCCCGAGGACGGGGATGCAAAGCGCTCCACCGTGCGCCCCGCAAGCTCCACTCCGTAGCGTTCTGAAATTTCTTTGACTGGCATCGCCCGCGCATGGATGAGGCTTGTGACTTCCTCCATGCTTTCCGCCGAAAGAGAGTCGGGGTACACCTCGAAGGGCGGGATGGCGGCGACGCTCACATCCCCTTCGCATACGGCGCTCTCTCTGCCCGAGCTGTCCCCGCCGCAGTCCCACACGATCTTGTAAAAGGCGGTGCCGCACACCTCCGACCAAAGCGTCGCACGCGCGATGATGCGGTCGAGATCGAGACGCCCTTTGACCGCCTTTAAGATGTTGGAGCACAGCCGCGCCGTCTTCATGTCTTCGGGGCTGTCCGAAAAGGCGCGCACGGAGAGGGCGGGGCGCACCTTGGAAAGGCGGGCAAGGCGGGCGTCGACGGTGGGCGCGATATGGTTGAAGACGCCCTGCTGCTGCCAGTCGTATATCGCTTCCTCGCTGCCCACTTCGCCGCTTTGCAGCACGCCGCAGTACTGATCGCCGCTCAAAAAGCGGATGTTCACCTGCCAGCCCCGCTCGAGCGCCCTCCGCTCTTCCTGCCGCTTCAAAAAGTCTGCAGTGACGGCACGGGCGAGCGCTTCTTTTCGCGCGATTTCCATGCGCTCCCGCGCTTTTTTCTCTTCATCCTTCATCCTGTTCCTCCTTCAAGCGGGCGATGAGCCGCTTCTTTTCCTGTTCGAGTTCTTCGTCGCTCATCCCCGCAAAGTCCTGCCCTTCCATGAGAAGGCGCACGGCTTTGAGATCGGGCGGGATGTCCTTCCGCGTCTCCCGCCGCTTGACGAGCGTGAGCTCGCCGTCCGTCACGCCGTATTCCTCCGTCACCTCTTCGACGGAACAGCCCAGCGCGACCTTTAAGATGGCATTCCTGACTTCTTCCTCCAACTGCTTGACCTCCTTGTCCTTCTACTTCAAACGCGGCTTTTTTCTGAGTGCGCGCAGAAGGCGCTCTTTTTCGCGCTGCACGTCGCTCATCGTCTTTTCCTCTGTGTGGTGCGGGCGGTTCATGAGGTAGTATCTCAACTCGTCCAGGGCGTGGTCGTCCTTCTTTTCGGGGTTATCCCCCTTGCCCCAAAAATAGCCTTTGAGCTCGCGGATGAGGTGGGTGCAGCAGCTGAAAATAAAGAGATCGGGCTGTCCGTTGCCGCGCTTTAAGTAGCTCTTCACCCGCGCGATGCCCGAAAACAATTCCTTGTTGACGCGCGCGTCCACGAGGATGCCCCGCTCGTAAAAGAGTTCGGAAACGCTCTTCTGCGAGGCGAGCGTGCGCTGGCCTGCCGCCGAGTCGATGAGCGCCCTCACCCTGCCCGAGGCATCCTGCTTCCAGCCGAGCGCGGAGCTGATCTCGTGGATACGGCGGGCGTGGTAATCGATGTCCTCCCCCGCCTTGTAGTGTTCGGCGACAACGTAGACGTTCCCGTCGAAATCGACGGCGTACCAATGGGCGGAGAGCGGGTTTTTGAGCCCGGGGTCGATGGAGATATTGTCCTGCCAGTCCTTGGGGACTTCGAAGGGCTCGATGATGTGCACGCTCTCGTCGAATTCGGGATAGACGAGCCCCTCACGCGCCGAAAACCGACCGAATCGGCGGGATTGAAGAGAAGTTTCGTCCATCGTGCGCTCCAAAAGGGCGATCTCCTTCTTGGAAAGGTACGGATTATCCGCCCATTCCATGAACTCGTACCACACTTCGGGGTTGTTCTTCTTGTTGAGGTAGATCTCGTCGTAGAGGAAGGTGAGCCCTTTGAGTGGCGTCATCGTGCCGAAGATATCCCCCCGCCTGTCGAAGACGCGCATGAGGCACTCTTCGTAGATGTCCTTGGGCGGCTCTTCGTCGAACCAGACGAAATCGAGAGAACTCCCTTGAAACTTTTCCCTGCCCTGATCGCAGCTCTTGAAGCCGATGACGCCCGTGCCGCCCTGCTCGTTCCTGACGACGATCTGATCGATGACGCCCGAGGACGGGCTGTCCTTCCTGCCGCTGAGCATGACGATATCGACGATCTGATCGGGGCGGAGGTAAGAGAGGATCTTCTTCTGCGCGACGTCGCGCTGCACCTGCTGGGAGAGCGAGACCACCCAGCCGAAGACGTTCTGCCTGTTCTTCCGGTACGGATGCACGCCGCGCGCCATCCACACCGCCTCCACCGCGCCGCACTCCGTCTTGCCCGAACGGTTCCCCCCGAACACCCAGCGGTTGCGCTTCTTGCACTTGTGGAACGCCATCTGCTTTTTGTGCACGCGCCCCTTGTTGTAGCGGGCGAGCCTGTCGGCGGCGGCCCGCTTTTTCTGCTCCGCCTCGATGGCGGCGATCATGTTGATGATTTCGTTCATATTCGCCAAAACCTTCCTTATCCCGCTCCCCGCTTTGCCTTATGATAGCGGCTATGAAAGTCCTCATCCTGATCGCCGCCCTGCTCTTCCTGTTCCCCTCCCCCGTCCTTTGCGTCCGCGCCGAAGAGGCCGCTTCCCCCGCCGCGGAAGTTTACGCCGTCGCCGCACGGAACGACGTATGGCTGTATGCCGAGGAAAACGAGGAGAGCGGGCTCTTTCTTCTGCCCTACACCTACTATGTGCGCGTCGAAGAGCGCGGGGAGGAGTTCTCCTCCGTCGTCTACGGCACGGACGAAGCCCCCTACCGCGCCGTCCGCGGCTACTGCAAGACGGAGATGCTCACCTTCGTCGACTTTATCCCCGAACGCCCCTTCTTGAAGCTCGAAGTCACGCTCACTTACACGGTGCCGGGGACTTCCTCCGAGATGGGGAACGGCACCTTCGACGAGATCGAACGCACTTTCCACTACTACGGCACGAGCTATCTCGGCACTCAGCGCTATTTTTACGTCCTTTCGGACGGCGTATTCGACTACATCCCCGCCGCAAGAGACGTCAACTACGAGCTCAACACCGACTATCTTACAGACGTCTCCGCCCCCGCGGAAGAGCTCCCCGTCGAGGAAGAGAGCTCTTCCGCGCTTTCGGGTATCGAGATCGCGGCGCTTATCTTGGGCATCCTCGCCGTTGCCGCCATCGCCTTCTTCGTGCTGCGCGGCCGCAAAGCGCCCTCCGCCGCCGCGGAAGGGGAAGAGTTCTGATCTTTGAGAAGGTTCCCGCCCCTGCGCTGTTCGACGAGCCTGCGTTCCGCCCCGCTTTCGAGCGCGGAGAGGATGCGCATGAGCGGGGAAAACCCCTCAAAATCCTTCAAAAACGCCTCCCGCGTGCCCCCTCGGCGGACAAGGCGGCGCGAAACACGTTCGAGCACCTCCTTCTGTTTGCGGAAATAGCTGCGCTCCGAACAGGAGAGCGCGACCCGCTCTTCCCACGCTTTGAGCTGCTTCCTGCGGCGGAAATATTTGTATTCGAGAAGAAACAGCTCCTCGTCGCTGCAATGGGAAAGCACGCGATCGAGCCGGCTTTTCCATTCGAGCAGGCACTCGGCATACTCCACATCCGCCGCGATGCTCTCCATGACGGAGAGCGTGTTTCGCGGGCTGCGGAAAGAAAGACACGCCCGCACCCTCGCCCCCTCCTTCACCGCCTCGGCAAGCCGTTCCGCCATCGGGTACGCATACAGGAGCGCCCGCACATGATCATATCCGTTCATTCTTGTTCACCGTCCTCGCATGTTGAAAATGCGAACATTTGTTTACTCTTCTATCATATCACAAAATAGCGGCACCCGTACACCGATATGCCAAAATTTTTTGGTTTTTCCGCAAAATTTTTTTCGGGACAAGCGGAGGGCGCCTCCCGCCGCCCTTGCCGCCGTGCACCCCCGCCGCCCTTTTCTGCCGCTTCGGGCTATGCATTCGGGCCTTCCCTGTAAATTCGGGAGGGTTTTTCTTTTCAATCCCTTGTCTTTTGCGCGCGCGCGTGTTATAATTGTTGCATGAATACTCGCAAGAAGACCATGCTTTCATTGGGAACGGCGTTCGCGCTCACGCTGTGCGGCGCGCTCCTGCTCGGCGCGCCTGCCGCCATCGAGGCATCCGCCGCCCCTGCGCCCTCCCTCTTCCTTCCCGGAAGCTATGAAGAATATCTCCCTCTCGAATACCCCACCGACGCCGCGATGTCCGAAGGATATATCGCCGTCGCCGACGGGAACACCCTCTATCTTTTCGATCGGGAAAAGGGCGCCTATACCGCTTACGAGCACAGGAGCACGCTTTCCGAAGTGCAGTTCACCGAGGACGGCAGGCTGTTCTTCAACGATCAGAATGCCCAGCTCTACGAATACCGGTTTGCCTCTCAAACGGCGCAGATCCAGACCAACGTCCCCTGCGCCACCTTCCTCATCGACGGCAGCACCCTCTATACGGCGGCGGTCGTCGGCAGTTCGACGACCATCTACGCGATCCCCGCAGACAGCGCATCCGTTTCCTTCGACCGCGCCGTCGAAGTGGGACGCCCCGACTCTTTGACGGGGACTTCCCCCCGCCTCGCCCTTTCGGAGGGCGTCCTTTACTGCGCGTTCAACTATCTTGTGACCGTCTTCACCCCGCAGGAGGAGGGATATTCCCGTTCGACGCAGCTGCTCGCGGGGGAAACGGACGTCTCCGGGCTTTCCGCCTTCACGGCGCACGAGGGCGGCTTCTATTATGCCGTCAACGGCACGCTCGACAGGGACGGGCTGTATTCCACCGTGCTCAACGGAGGGAGCGAACGCATCTTCGAAGGCAGCGGGTTTTCCTCCCTCTTCTCCTTCGACGGCACCCTGTACGGCGTGCAGAACGGTTCGGTGCGCGCCTTCTCTTTGGAAAACGGCGAGGCTTCTTTGACGGGCTATGAGATCGGCGCAGGCTCGGACGCGCCCGACCGCATCTCGGACGCGGGCGATGCGGTGCGTTCGGGCGATCTTCTCGTCATTGCAGACCGGGGCAACCGCCGCGTGCTCGTTTATGACGGATCGGAAGAGAGCTATTCCGCCATCCCCCTCGACGGCACGCCCTCCTACGTCGCCACGGACGGAAAAAGTTTTGCCGTCAGCATCGGGAACAATATTTACGTCTACACCTACGGCGAGAAAGAGCCCTACGGCAAGAAAGAGCCCTACGCCCACAAGGCAGAAAGCACCGTCTCGGGCCTTACCTGCGTCTACGGGACTTATTATTATGTGACCGAACACAACTACTACGGCGTTGCCGAAGCGGGCGCGCGCGAATTCACCCGCCCGGGCAGCGCGATGCCCGTCGCCATCACGAGCGACATGCAGGGCAACCTCTATGTCGCAAGCGCCGCGGGGCAGGTCAGCCGCTTCACGGAGAGCGAATTTTTGGACTACACCTCCCAAGGCACGATCGTGACGGAAAGCTGGGCGCTCCCCTCCTCCTTCCGCTCCCTCCGCGCCGACTATGAGGGCGGGCTTTACTACCTCTCGGGGAACGCGCTCTACCGCAACGGCGTGCGGCTGGAAACGTTCGACGCCTCTTCCGCGCTCTATCACGGCGTAAACGGCGCGGCGCCCTCGCCCGTCTCCTTTGCCCTCTCCTTCTCGGACGGCACCCTCTTTTTGAACTACGGCAACTTCATGCTCCAAGCCGAAGTTTCCTTCCCCAATCTCGGTGCGATCCCCGCAAACGATCTCTATGACACTCTGAACACGGCGCCCGACGCTTCTTCGCTTTCCTATGTCCGCATCTCGGACGGAGCGGTCGGCGTCGCGGTCGACCTTACGCAGCTGAACGAGACCAGCGATTCGCTCTCCTATCTCTCGCACGCGCGCATCGAAGGCGGCACGGCGCTCATCCTCGGGGAGACGGAACATTTCCTTCTTACCGCCCTCTATAAAGAGCACGAATACCGCGTCCTGCTCGTCCCCGAAGAGGAATGCACGCCCATCCTCGTCCAAACGACGGAAATAAGCGGCACGCGCTATCTTTCGAGCGATGTCTCGCTCACGAGTTATCCTCTCTTTTCCGAAGCGCTCGCGCTCGAAACGCTCCCCCGCGGGACGCAGGTCGAGCTCGTCTTTGAAGTCACGCCCGAAAGCGGCTATGCCTTCGCGGAGATCCGTTGGGGCGAAGAAGGGCACGGCTATGTGCCCGTCGGCTATCTGACGGAAGCCTCCCCCATCCCCGCCGAAAACGATGACTACCGCCTCGGATATCTGAAAGCGTCGGACGGCATCACCTTCTATGCGGCGGACGACCGCAGCCAAACCATCCGCGTCACCGAACGCACGCAGGTGAAGATCTACGAAGCGGAAAACGGCGCGTTCGACGTCTACTTTACGGACGCATCGGGCACGACCTATACCGCGCAAGTAACCAAGGACATGCTCGAAACGGGCGGCGAGAACGCGCTTCGCACGAGCATCATCATCATTTTGTGCGTCATCGCCGTCGGCATCGGCGCGGTGTATGTGCTTCTTGTGCCCAAGAAACCAAAAAATTGACTATACCCTATTGACTTTGTCGGAAAAAGGTAGTAAAATAGATACGATCAAAATAGGATGGTGGAAATAATGCAATATCTCTCCCCTCTGGTGCCTCAGCGCGCCGACCCCTATCTTTATAAGTTCAACAAGAAATATTACTTTACGGCGACCTGCCCGGAGTATGACCACATCGAACTGCGCTGCGCAGATACGATCAACGGCATCGCGACCGCCACGCCCCGCACCATTTGGGTGCGCCACAACACGGGCAAGATGGCTTCGCACATCTGGGCGCCCGAGATCCACTACATCATGGGCAAATGGGTCATCTACTTTGCGGCGGGCGAACTGCCCGGCATTTGGGAAATAAGACCCTACGCGCTCATCTGCGAAGGCGACGACCCCATGGAAGACAGCTGGGTGGAAGCGGGCATGATGCAGGCGGCGGAAGGCGACCCTTACTCCTTCACCGATTTCTCGCTCGATATGACCGTCTTCGAACACCGCGGCAAGTGGTACACCATCTGGGCGCAGAAGGTGGGCATGGTCAACGGCATTTCCAACCTCTATATCGCAGAGCTTGAAAATCCCGTGAAACTGCGCACCGTGCAGGTGCTTTTGACGACGCCCGACTACGACTGGGAACGCGACGGCGGCTTCTGGGTCAACGAAGGCCCCGCTGTCCTCAAACACCACGGCAAAGTGTATGTCACCTTCTCCGCTTCGGCGACGGGCGCATGTTACTGCATGGGCATGCTGACGGCGGACCTCAATTCCGACCTTCTCGATCCCCTCTCGTGGAGAAAGAGCCGTTGGCCCGTGCTGCAAACGGATGAGACGCTCAAAGTTTACGGCCCCGGTCACAACTGCTTCGTGCGCGGCGACGAGAACGAGCATTTGACGCTCCTTCATTTCCGCTCTTACGAGAAGATCACGGGCGACCCGCTCAACGACCACAACCGCCATGCGCACGTCATGAAGGTCACCTTCGACGAAAACGACGCGCCCGTCTTCAAGCTCAATAAGGACGAGATCTACAACACGCCCTTCATCAACGAGATCCAGAAGAACATCAACGACTGACAAAAAGCAAGGTATCTTGCTCTGCATGAATTTGGCCCGCTTCCAAAGAAGCGGGCCCCTCCTTTTTTTTGGGAAAGAATGCATAAAAATGCCGCGGGGCGCCTGCATTTAGCAGGCGCCCCGCGGCGAAGTTTACAACAAAATTCAATTCTCTCCGTAATGCGTCCACATGCGGATGATGACGATCGTCTTTTCCTGCTCCATGACCTTATACACAAGGCGATGCTGCAAATTGATGCGGCGGGAATAAACATGATCGAGATCGGTCAGCTTTTCCCACGGCGGACAAAAGGGATCTTCTTCCAGAACGGACAGCAGCCGAAAAGCCTTTGCTTTCAGCGGGCTTTGGGCGATCCGCGAAAGATCTTTTTCCGCCTGCCGTGTGAAGACGATCTCCCAGCTCATTTGAGCGCCTCCCGCCAATCGAGCTTTCTGCACTCGGAAAGCGGCGTCTCGGCGCCCTCACGGATGCTTTCCCGCATCCCGGGAACAGAGTAAAGGAAGCACGTCTCTTCCAGGCTGCGCAGATATTCCTCGCTGACGATCGCGGCATTCCCGTTTTTTGTCGTCACGATGACAGTCTCATCGTTGACTGCCGCCGCATCCAGATAGTGGAATAAATTTTTTCTGAGCGTTGTTGCATTGGTGATGGACATCGTGAGCCCCCCTTTCTTATTCTATGTACATTATAGCGTACATGTTTCGTTTTGTCAAGCCTTTGGGGAAATGTGCACGGCTCAATTGCCCTTACTTTTCTTCTTTTCCTCTTTGCGGCGCTCCTTGCGCTCTTTGAGGCGCGCCTGCAAGAGAAGAAGGCGTTCCCGCGCGAGCTTCACGGCTTCGGGCGAACGGCGGGAGCGGAGACCCGGGAAAGCGCTGAAAAAGCGGCGCGGGAGGCGGGCAGCGAGCTCATCCAGCCGCTCGTCGAACCGCTCTTTGACCTCTTTTGCCTTCTTATCGACAAAGAGCGTCGCGCTTGCCACTCCCGAGCCGATGAGATCGGAGCCCTTGCGCATACGTTCTGCGGCGCGGTCGATCTCACCCAGGATGCGGTTGAGTTTGAGAACTTGCAATACGGTGACGATAAGATCGGCAATGAGAAGTGCAAGACAGAGGGAGATGAGCACCGTGCCCCAAAGCTCGTTGAAAAGCCCTGCAAACCACGCGACGGCGGGATGTACGACTTCGACCGCGAACAGCACGGCGACGCCCCACAGAATGGAAAATTCGAGGCAGATATACCCCTTCAAATTGAAGCGGCGGGAAGAATAATCCCACCACTTGTTGTGGAAGAAACGTTCGAGCACCCAGCCCGTGATAAGCTCGATGAGCGTCGGCAGCCCTACGCCCACCAAAAAAACGAGCCACGCGCGGGAGATGTTCTCCCCCAAAATGAGGAGCACGGCGACCATTCCCGTGCCGTAGATGGGGCAGACGGGGCCGTTCAGAAAGCCGCGGTTGACGAACTTGCCCTGCGTGACGGCGTGAAAGGCGACCTCCGTCACCCAGCCTAAGAACGAGTAACAGAAGAAATAGGCAAATGCCTCGTAAAGGGTGAGCGTGCCGATCATGATGTGCTGCATACGGCCTCCTTTGCGCCGCACCGCGCGGCAACGAAAAGACGGGCGCGCCCCCGCGCCGCTTGGCTTTCAAAGCGGCACGGGGCGCGCATGCTATCTGCTTTCTTAAAAAATATCGTATTCGACGGGGGTACGGAAGAACTGCTCTGCCGTTTTCCCTCTCCTTCCGCCCGCGAGCGCCGCCGAGAGCTTGGCATACGCCGCCTCGAGCGTCATGCAGCGCGCCTCGATGACGTTCTCGCAACCCAAGAGCCGCCGCCCCACCGCATAGGAAGCGAGCGCGCTCCCCTCCCGTTCCACCTGCGTTGCGATGACGACGAGCCTCCCCGCCGCCGCAAAGCGTTTGACGGCTTCGAAGTAGGCGTCTTCTTTATAATTGGGGAGGCCGCCCGAACCGAACGTCTCCAAGATGAGCCCGTCGCACCTGTCTTCGAGGTAGGAAAAAATGGCGGGATCGAGCCCGGGCGTCATTTTGAGCACAAAGATGCGCTCGTTGAGCGCGTGCAGGAAGACGGGCATGCCGCGCGGCTTTTCCCCGCGCAGATAATAGAAGGGCTCCCCGTCTCGCATGACGGCGACGGAAGGGAAATCGACGCTCGTAAAGGCGTTGTAGCTGCGCGTCCTCGTCTTTCTCGCGCGGGTGCCCAAGATGACGTTGCCGTCAAAGACGATGCGGACGCCGTACGCCCCGTCGTCCGCGCAGAAACGGAAGGCGTCGACAAGATTGCGGCGGGCGTCGGTATCGCGAAGGTAGGCAGACTTCTGCGAGCCCGTCAAAACAACGGGCTTTCTGCTCCCTTCGATGAGGTAGGAAAGCGCCGCCGCGGTATACGCCATCGTATCGGTGCCGTGCGTGACGACGAACCCGTCGAAGGCGCGGTAATGTTCTTCGACGATCGCGGCAATCTTGAGCCAGTGCGGGAAGTAGACGTCCGTACTGTCGAGATTGAAGGGCTGCACCGTCTCGACAGAGCAAAATTCCGCGATCTCGGGCACGCACTCCAACAGCTCTTCCGAAGTGAGCGCGGGCGCGAGCCCGCTGCCCGTGGGTTTGGAGGCGATGGTGCCGCCCGTGGCGATCATGAGGATCTTCTTTTTTGGTCTTGAAAACAGCATATTCATTCAGCGGAGCTTGGCCTTCAAACGCTCCAACACCTCTTGGGGATAGCCGAGGTCGGCAAGATACCCTTCCGCGCCGAGGGGAGAAACGCGCACTTTGCCCTGCGCCCCCGCGAGCTCCAACAGCGCCGAGGCGAGCAGTTTGAGCGTCCCCTCCTCCCCGCACAAAAGCGCGCCTTCGCGAAAGTCTGCAAGGCGGGCGAAGAGTTCGAACGTCTCCTCCCGTTCAAAGAGATCTTCCCCGCCCGAAACGGGGACGAGGGCATATCCTGCGGGCGCAAAAGCGGGCGGCTCGCCGAAGAGGCAGGCAAAGACGCGAAAGCGGGTGAACCGCTTTTGATCGTACCGCACGCCGCCCAGTTCGAAACACGTCCTGCCCTCCCACAAAAAGGAGCGCGCGCCCAAAGGCGCGGCGACGTCTTTCAAAAGTGCCGGATCGTAGGGCGCATCCCCTTCTTCTGCGAAAAGGACGCGCTCCACGCGGGCGCACTGCAATCGATCGTGCGAGCCGACGGGCGCGAGCACCCGCTCCCCCGCCTTTGTTTCAAAGGCGCAGCGGTACCAGTAGACGCGGTCCCGGATATTTTCATCCTCCGTGAAGCGGAGGGCGGCAAACCTCACCATTCGTTGGGGAAGGGCGGACGTTCCTCCATCCACCAATCTTCGTAAAAATGCACATAGGACGAGCAGTTTTCGCTCACGTAGTCGGAAAGAGGGAGCTTGCTCTGCGCCCAAAAAGCGGTGACGAACGCTTCGCACTGCTCCGCCGAAATGTCCTTCAAGAAGGCGGCGCCCAACTCTAAAATGTTTGCGGGGCGGTGAGGGCAAGCGCGCACGGCGTCTTCCAAGCGGCGGTTGCAGGGAAAGAGCACACGGTTTTCGATGAGGATGAGGCGGTAGACGCAGTAGACGATCTCCTGAGCAAGATGGGCGCGCATGTAGGCGTTGTCCTCCTTGACGCAGGCGAGGAAGTAGCCGCGGTTGAGCTGTAAATTGCCGTTAAAACAGCGCACTTTGGCAGCGACTTCCCCTTCGGGATAGGCGGAGATGCGCTCGATAAGGCCCGAAATGCCCTCGTCCTTCGTATAGACGGTGACGGCGCCCAAATAGGCGTTGCGGGTGGGTTCGCTCGCGCGTTCCGCCGCAAGTTCCAGCACTTTTTTGCTCTTGAACTTGACGTCGAAATAACCGCCCTCGTAGGTGCAGTGCCCCGTGACGACTTCGGCAAGGCGGTTTTCTCTCTTGCGCTTTTCGTATTCTTCTTCCGTGACGACGATCACGGCGTCAATGTCCGAATCGGGCCGCGCGTTGCCGTGCACGATGGAACCGTCCAAGATGACGGCGATGACGCCCTCTCCGTCCTTATAGTAGGAAACGAGATTTTTTATGCTCTCTTCGTGGTGTTTCAGCATGATGACTCCTTGGCGGGGCTCCCTTTCTCCGCGAGCGCCTCTTTTTCCCGGTGCGTCAGCCGCTTTAAGTGCCACTCGCGGCTTTTTGCGTCGTGCTCGCCGTCAAATTCCTCAAAGTAGACGAGAGTGACGGGCAGGCGGCTTTTCGTGTATTTTGCCCCCTTCCCCGCGTTGTGGACGGCGACGCGGCGCGTAAGGTCGGTGGTGTAGCCCGCGTAATAGCTCCCGTCCGCACAGAGAAGAAGATAGGCAAAATAGCGCTTATGCATCCTGAGAAGTGCCGTTTCCCGAAGGAGCGTCTTCCGAAGGCGTGTCCGCATTCTGCGCTGCGGCGCGCTTTTCTTTGCCGTATTCGATGCGGCAGACAACGATGGCGGCGATGAGGAAGCCGAGCACAAGGCCCGCCACGGCGACGAGAGCAAGGCTCGTATCCCCCGAGACGACGGCGCGGTACGTCATAAAATGGACGGTCGTTTCCTGCTCGTAGAGGGCAACGGTGACGCTTCTCAGATTTTTCGCCGCCGTCTGCATGGAAGAATACATCTTTTGCATCTTGCCTTCGAAGGCGGTGATGTCGTTCTCGTTGAGGGCGCTCATCTCGTTTTTGATCTGCACGTTGCGCACGACGAGCTCTGCGATCATCTGCGCGACGGAGCCGTCCGCCGAAGTGCCCGAACCGCTGCCTTCGGGGAGGGAGTCGAGCGTCTCGCGGAGCGCCGCGATCTTATCTTCGTTGAGGCTGTATTCGCGTTCGAGCTCTTCGAGGCGCACGTTCATCTCTTCGAGGGAGACATACCCGCACGATTCGAGCTCTTCGCGCAGGGAGCGCAGAGTGCTCGCCGCGCACGAGACCGCCGCCTCCGCGCGGTAGGCAGAGAGCGTCTTACCGCCCACCGAATAGCTCGCGCGGTACTCTTCCATCCACTCGTCGTACGAGGCGAGGATGCTCCCGCGCTGCTCTTCCAAAAGGACGATCTTATCGTCGAAGGACGCTTCCGCAAACACCTCGTCATCGATGGAAAAATCGATCGACGCAGCCTTTTCCAGGATGTCGCTCACCGCGCGTTCGGCAATGCCGCGGATGAACGCCTGCGCCGTATCGCGCGAGGAGAAGTATTTACCTGCAATGACGACGGTATAGCTGCCCGTCAGCTTATATTCCCCCTCCGCGTCCACATACGCCGCCGTGATGGAAATGCCGTCCTCTTGCACCATCTTAGAAGTATCCACCGAGCCGAACCGCTCGTCGGAGGCTTTCACCGACGCGAGCGCTTCGGGAGAAATGAGCTCGCGGTAGGAAAAAGAGGAACCGTCGGGGTACTTTAAAAGATCGCTCCCGGGGTATGTGAGATAAAACTCCATCGAATAACTTCTTCCGAGGGGGTTGACAACAAAGGCAAAGAGCAGAATAAGGGCTGCCGCAAACAGGACGGCCGCCAAAAGTGCCGCCCAGATATGTTTTACGAGCATGCCCCAAAGTTCATTTACGCTCACGCCTTCTGCCTGTTTCTGTTCCATGGATCACTCCGTACATTGAATATTTGTTTCTTCTATTATATCGCCTTTCTCCCCTTCCGTCAATCCTACAAAGGTGCATTTTGCGTGAAAAAGCCCCGAAGCGGAGCGATCGCACGGGGCAAAAAGGGATCCTCTTTCAAAAACACGCGGTCCAAGTGCCGTTCAAGACTTGCGGGCGGCGTCTTTGAGCACGGCAATGGCGCTCGCCCTGCCGTCCGCACCCGTCTTTTCGTAGATGGACGAAATGTAGTTGCGCGCCGTGCCGTCCGAAAGTTTCAAGGCGGCGGCGATCTGCTTGTTCGTGAAGCCGTCGAGGAGCATGAGGGCGATCTCCGTCTCGCGATCGGAAAAAGAGAAGGCGCGCTTCAATTTGAGTTCGCGGTCGCTCCCCACCATGCGCGCGGCGTCGGCGATGTGACGGGCGATCTTGGCGGGCAGGATGGTATCCCCCGCATAGGCGTTCTTGATGGAATCGATGAGCGCCGAAGCGGAGGTATCCTTCAAAAGATACCCGCTCGCGCCGTTGTTGATGGCGCCCAAGATATAGTCGCTGTCGTCAAACGTCGTTAAAACGAGCACCTTGACTTCGGGGCGGGCGCGCTTGATCTGCTGTGTGGAAATGACCCCGTTCATCACGGGCATGCGGATATCCATGAGCACGACGTCGGGCGAAAGCTCCTCCGTGAGGCGCACGGCCTCCTCGCCGTTGCCCGCGATCCCCACCACTTCCAGCTCTCCGTCCGATGAGAGCACGCTCTTGATGCCGTCTGCAAGGATCGCCTGGTCGTCCGCGATCAGGACTTTGATCATATGTCCTCCTCAGCGGCCGCCGTCGAGCGGCAGCCGCAAATGAATTTCAAACCCTTCGTCTATCTCCGTCTCGAACCAGACGGTCCCGCCGAGGCTCGCCGCCCTGCTGTGCATGCCTTTGAGCCCGAACCCCTCTTTGAGCGCGGAGATGTCCATCCCCGTGCCGTTATCGGAAAGGAGAAAGGAGACGTCCTTCTCCCCCCGTTTGAGTTCGAAATAAAAGGCGGTCGCCTTGCCGTGCCTGAGGCCGTTGGAGATGCCTTCTTTGAGCGTATTGCAAAGAAAACGGCACTTTGCGTCGCAGAGAGCCACGTCGTCGATATCGCACCGCACCGCGATGCCCGTGCCGTCCGTCGACTCGTGGATGATGCCGAGCAGCATGTCTTTGAGCGTCATCTGCGTACGGCTGCCCGAAAGGAGATGCACGCTCTCGCGCAGCTCTTCGAGCGCATGCTTTGCCTGCAAGTTCGCCGCGACGATGGAACGCTTCGCGCCCGCGGGGTCGCGTTCGAGGGCAAGCTTCGCCGCCTCCGTCTGCATGATGACCGTCGTGATGGAATGCCCCGCCGTGTCGTGGATGTCCTTGGCGATGCGCTGGCGCTCTTCGAGCGCCGTCACTTCTTTGAGCTTTTCCATCGCCTCGGCAAGTTTTTGATTGCTCTCTTCGAGCTTTTGATTGCTCTCGTCGAGCTCCTTGACCCGCTTTGCGATCTCCTCGTTCTTGCGGTAGATGAGGAGCAGAAAGTTCATGATGAGGAAGTGCAGCACGAAGATGATGAGATCTTCGAACGCGTTGGAAATGAGCATATCGAGCGCAACGCGTTCATCGCGCAAGGTCTGCGAAACGGCAAGCATCGCAAGATACAATACGGCGCTGCAAACGCCCATCGCGATGTTGCCCGCAAGCCGCTCCTGGCTCAAATAAAATTCGGAAAGAATGATGACAAAGAGCGTCGAAATGAGCCTGCCGCCCGAAAAATAGGTGAGTACGAGCAGAAGAAGGATATCGGTGACATAACAGACGATGCGGCGCTTAAAAGAGCGCAACGCAAACAGCTTGACGGCGTTTTCCGCCGCAAGCGCCGCCGAAACGGGCAGAATGACGAGGAGCGCGGGGATGCCTTCCACTTTGGCGTCGCGGCAGTCGACCGCGAGGATGATCTCGGCAAGCACGAGCGCGAGAAAGATGAGCACCTTGCCGATCGCCGCCATGCGCTCGAAGGGCAGCGGGGTGCGCTCGAAACGTTCTTTAAGCTTCACGGCTGTTCCCTCCCCAAGACGCTGGCGATGCTGTAACGGGCGGAAAGCTCGTTGAGCTTGCCCGAAAGAAAATAGCTGTATACTCCCTCGGGGCTGCAAATGATGTGATCGCGCAGAGCGACGTTGTGCATGGAGCACAAAATTTCGAGCTGCGCGGTGAAATCGTCGTCCTCGCGCGAGGGCGTGGCGGCGCCTTCGATATGGTTATGCACCGCGACCATCGCGCGCGGCTTGACCTCGACGAACAGGCGGGAGATCTCCTTGGGGTCGACGCACGCCTGAAAAGACTTTTCGGAAGTGAAGCGCCTGAGCGCCTTGATCCCCTCCCGTCCGTCCAAGCAATAGAACTCGACGTACTCTTCCTCCGCGCCGCGGAACCGCTCCCGAAGATAGGGCGAAAACTCGGCAAAGGAAAATGCCGAAGGAAGGCTGAGCTCTTTCCCGTCCGCACGCTCCAAAAACATGCCGACGATCTTCAAATACGCCGCCGTGGACTCCCCCACGCCCGGGACTGCTTTGAGCTCGCTCATGCCCGCGCGGAACAGCGAACGCAGGCTCCCGAATGCGGAAAGGAGGCGGTGCGCCAGCTCGTTGGTATTCTTGCGAGGAATGGCGTTGAAGAGCAGGATCTCGAGGAGCTCGTGCTCTTCCAAAGAGCCTTCCGCCCTCTCCAGCCGTTCCAGCATGCGTTTTCTGTGCCCCTCGTGCATACGCGCCTCCACGCTCTCCATTCTATCATATTTCGCGGGGAGCGTCAAGCCCGCAGCGCAAAAAGCCCCCCAAACGGGGGACCTTCCGGGATGAAAATTTAAGCGGGATGCTGCCCCGTCGCTTCGCGGTGCATCTCGACAAAGGTCTCGATGCGCTCTTGGAGCCATTCCTCGTCGATCGTCTGATAACTCCCGCCCATCTGAGGGAACTGCTTGGAAACGATGGGCACGCGGGTGACTTCCTCCCGATAGAAGCGGAATTCGCCGCTGAAATACGCGCCTTCCGCGTGTGCGATATATTTCCAGACAAAGTACGCGACGGGATGACCGCTGCGGTAGACGACGAGGGAGACGTAATCTTCCGCGCGGAGCGCGTTGACTGTCGCTTCGTCCGCCGCCCCTTCGAGCGCCTCCACCCATTCGCAATACGACATGCCGAGCGGCTTCCACTCATAGTCGCGGCAATCGCGTTCCGCAACGCTCGGGAAGGGCGCCACTTCGCTCTCTTCGGAATAATTTTTCACGGCGACGCTCGCGCCGAACCCTTCTCTGTTCATGTATCCCGAGGCGACGGAAATGCGCTTGCCGTCCTTGTTGACGATGGGAACTTTGGTATCCCACGCGTCGAAGACGTCGCATTCGTACACGCCGTCCACGGTGACGCCGATACCGTCGGGCAAGAGCGGCGCGGGAGGCGTTTCCTCCTTCTTGCACGCCGTCAGCGCGGCAAAGGGTATCGCCATCAATAGAGCGGCGAGAACGGCCGCTATCCGTTTCTTTTTCATATCTTCTCCTCCTTCGGACACTTGGTTTTATTATACCATCAAGCGCCCGTTCCGTCAACCTCTCTCCCGCAAAATGTTTGAAAACCCCTGCCTAGCGGCAGGGGCAAGAGGTCGTGACGGGTTATTTTGTAAGACGTTCGAGGGCTTTTTTGTAGATCTTGATGAGCGTTCCGACGCGGTCGACAAGGATATATTCGTCGGGCTGATGCGCGACGGGCTCGTCGCCGGGGAACTCGGGGCCGAAGCCGACGCCGTTTTTCAGGGCGCGGGCGTAAGTGCCGCCGCCGATGGCAATGGGCTCCGCCTTCTGCCCCGTGCACTCTTCGAAAACTTCCGAAAGCGCCTTGACGAGCGCACCGTCCTTTTCGTGATAGAGAGGCGGCTGATGGTTGAGCGTCTCGTAACGCACGCCCATCTTGTTGACGGCGGCGATGACATCCTCGTAAGGGATGCTGGCGGGATAGCGGATATCGACGACGATCTGCAGCTGGCTCTTGCGGAATTTCGCCATATTGGGAGACATGGTGAGGCTCCCCGTCTCGTCCTTCATCTGCGTCAGGCCGCAAGCGTCGCGGAACAGAAGATCGATCACGTGCTTGATGCCGGGATCGCGCTCAAAATACGAGAGCACGGGCAGCATGGCGTTGACGCCGAGCTCGGGCGTAGAAGCGTGCGCGCTCTTGCCGAGATAAATGAGCTTTTTGCCGCGCGTCGTAAGGCCGCAGTTTTCCGCGCGCGTCGCCTGGATGCTGCGGGGAAGCACTTCGCAGTAACTGCACACCATGTTCGGCGCGCTCCCGCCCTGAAAGTAGAGGAAGGGCGCCCGATCGAAATCGAAATGCAGGCGCAGCTGCAAAATACCCTTTTCCGCATAGATGACGGGGAAATCCGCATCGGGCGAAAACCCGTTCTCGGGCATATGCGCGACTGCGTTGTAATGCTCGATGCATCTCCAACCGCACTCCTCGTTGCAGCCGACGATGAGCTTGATCTTTTTCTTGGGGACAAAGCCCTCGTCTTTGAGCGCCTTCATGGCGTAAAGCGCGCAGACGGCGGGGCCTTTGTCGTCCGTCGTGCCGCGGCCCCAGATTTTGCCTTCCGAGACCTCTCCGCCGAAGGGATCGTGCGTCCAGCCCTCCCCTGCGGGGACGACGTCGAGATGGCAAAGCACCGCGAACTCCTCCCCTTCCCCGAAGATGACTTCCCCGACGTAATTGTCGTAATTCGTGACTTGAAAGCCCATCCCCTCGGCAAGCGCGAGGAAATCGGCAAGGCACTTAGCCGCGCCCTCTCCGAAGGGCATTGCGGGCGTTCCCTTCGCGAGCGAAGAATCTGTCTTAACAAGGTCCGAGATCGCACGGACCGCCTCTTCCTGATACCGTTCCATTCAAAATACTCCGTTCTCGCGGCAAATGCCGCGGTTTTTTTCGCAATACCGCATTATTTTACCATCATATGCGGAAAATGTCAATCACAAATTTTTGAAGCTTTGTCAAAAGCGCGTGAAAAAAGGCGGCAGACCGCTCCGCCGCCTTTCTTTTTTCAAAACTCGAGACAAATCAGACGATGCCCTGCGCCATCATCGCTTCCGCGACCTTCTTGAAGCCCGCGATGTTCGCGCCCGCAACATAGTTGCCTTCGCAGCCGTATTCCTTGGCGGCGTCGTCCATGTTGTGGTAGATGTTGATCATGATGTTCTTGAGCTTGGCATCCACTTCTTCGAACGTCCAGAACAGCCTGCCGCTCGACTGCGCCATCTCGAGCGCGCTCGTAGCGACGCCGCCCGCGTTCGCTGCCTTTGCGGGAAGGAACACCACGCCCGCCTTCTGGAAGACTTCGATGCCTTCGAGCGTCGTGGGCATGTTCGCGCCCTCGCCGACATACTTCACGCCGTTTGCAACGAGCGCCTTTGCGGACTCGCCGTCGATCTCGTTCTGCGTTGCGCAGGGGAGCGCGATGTCGCAGGGGATGGTCCAGATGCCCTTGCAACCTTCATGGTACTCGGCACCCTCGACGCGCTCTGCATACACCTTGATGCGCGCGCGCTCCACTTCTTTGATCTGCTTGACGACGTCGAGCTTGATGCCCGCCTTATCGTAGATATAGCCGTTGGAGTCGTACATCGCGACGACCTTTGCGCCCAGGCTCTGCGCCTTCTCGCAAGCGTAGATGGCGACGTTGCCCGAGCCCGAGATGACGACCGTCTTGCCTTCGAAGCTGTCGCCGCGGCATTTGAGCGCCTCCGCCGTCATATAGACGAGACCGTAGCCCGTCGCCTCGGTGCGGGCAAGGCTGCCGCCGTAGGAAAGGCCCCTGCCCGTGAGCACGCCGACGTGCTCGTCGCGGATGCGCTTATACTGACCGAAGAGGAAGCCGATCTCCCTGCCGCCCACGCCGATGTCGCCTGCGGGAACGTCGGTATCCTGCCCGATGTGGCGGTAAAGCTCGGTCATGAAGCTCTGGCAGAAGCGCATGATCTCGTTATCGCTCTTGCCCTTGGGATCGAAATCGCTGCCGCCCTTGCCGCCGCCGATGGGAAGACCCGTGAGGCTGTTCTTGAGGA
>ERZ1643251.2151-NODE-2151-length-20640-cov-4.818849_pt1 | contig 20640 bp, 30 predicted proteins | sample MGYA00579261_ERZ1643251 | MGnify/ENA primary metagenome ERZ1643251 (study PRJEB29033, sample SAMEA4952267) | chicken gut metagenome | biome: Broiler Chicken; feature: Gastrointestinal Tract; material: Caecum | place: Ireland | collected 2018 | study: Broiler... | reverse complement strand
CGCGGTGTTCTGCTTCTTTATATTTATCCACCCAATAAAGCCTATCCTTTTCAGCATCGTCATAACCTGCCTGCAAAGCAATGTTTGTTATTTCCAAAACATCAACTTGTGCTTGCAAATCTTTCACATCTCCAATCTTCGCCGCGATAAGGGCGTCGGTACATTCCGTAACCCGTTCACACTCCGCAAAGTTCATTTTTGAATAGCACAGCCTATCATCGCCCCACAAACTTTTGTGTTTATTCCCTTGCGGGCAAAAATAATCGGCTATAATTTGCGCAATCTTCTTTTTCAGCTCGTCGTTCGCCATCATGTTAAACCTCCAAAACAATCTCGTTCATACCCGTCAAAATGCCTTGACGCGTTTCTTTCCTGTCTCATCCAACAGCGCGCGCAGCTGTGCCATCGTCGTGAGCTTCCTGCCGATCGCAATGTCCATGCAGTTCGTCCGAACGAGCGCCGTCGCCACGGGCGGGCAGACGGCATTGCCGAGGCGCGCGATCTGCTTTGCCTCCGAGTACTTTTTTCCGATATAGGGTTCAATGTCGATAATGTAGTCTTCAGGAAAGCCCTGCGCCAGCTTCAGCTCTTTCGCTTTGAGCATCCGCAGCCCTATATCACGGATAAAGTAGACCTGTCCGCCGATTTCGAACAGCAGGATCTCGTCATCGGCGATCGAATACCCCGCATATCGGTTGAGCAGTTCCCTCACCTCACCCCAGCGCCCGAGGTCCTGCACCGTGTCGATCTTCTGCATGAACGTTTTGACCTGCGCCATATGCCCGGGGGAAGTGGTCAGCGTCGGCATGGGCTCCCGAAGATCCTTGCAGTCCGTGTTTTTGCGCAACACGCACAAATGGCTTTCCACCAACCCGTGCCGGTCTTTCGTGGTGACCGTATGCAGCGGAGCGTCGATCGCGGAGGCCTGTTCCTCGCCGCTGTAATATTTGACTATATTACCCGTAACGAGCGCAGTATGATCTATCGCCGTGACCGTCGGAGCGGGTTCTGCAAGGCTTGCGCCCGCCTGCCGTTCCCCGCTGAAAAACTTTGAAAGATACGCCGCATTTACGGCATAGCGGTTGGATCCGTCTACCGTCATGAGCGGTCTGTTTACTCCCTGCCCGCGGACTTCGCCCTTCCCCTGTTCAGAATGATATTGAAGAAGAGATGGAGTGCACAGATAATTGCGGTTGCCCGTCGTAACCGTTGCCACTGGTTCGTCCGCACCGTGCGGCACATTGTTCGTGTTGTTGCTTACTATGTATGGCTGCGGGTTCCTGATCACGAACTTATCCAGCCCGCGCGCGATCCTGCGCAGCGTGTTTGCCGCCAAAGGCTTTTTCCTGCCGAAGATCGAGGGACAGGGAACAGACCAATCTATGCACTCTGCCGCCGTTCTGTACGGTTTCTTCCCCTTCCCGTGCGTGGGTTCGGGAAAGACGATCGGCAGCCCGTCCCTTCTGGCAACCAGGTAAAACCGCTTGCGGATCGTCGGAGCACCATAATCACAGGCTTTGAGGACGCGATAATCGACCGTATACCCGAGCCCGCGCGCCAATTTGTCCGCCGTTTCCCCGTCCGGATCGAGTTTCAAAAACTCACACGCTTCGAGGAACGCGGCGTGCTCTTTCCCGATGCCGCTTGTAAGCATGCAAAGGAAGCCTTTGAACGTTTCCCCCGCCCGAGCAGGGTCTGGTTTCATCTTCCCGTCGATTTCCGTCAGCGGACCCCACGTCTGTATCTCCTCCACGTTCTCCATGAAAATACAGCGCGGCGCGCTCCGCTCCGACATCGCCCATTTAAGGATCACCCAGGAAAGACCGCGGATCTTTTTGTCGACAGGCTTTCCGCCCTTTGCGCGGGAAAAATGTTTACAGTCGGGAGATGCCCACAGGACGCCGACCGGGCGCCCGCCCGTGACCTGTTCCGGATTGATCGCGAACACGTCTTCCTGATAATGTTCCGTGTACGGGTGATTGACCTTGTGCATGGCGATCGCGTCCGCATCGTGGTTAATCGCTATATCTACGGGACAGCCGAGCGCGAACTCCATGCCGATGCTCGCCCCGCCGCCGCCCGCGAAATTATCGACGACAAGCTCCCTGAACAAATTATCCCTGTACACCATTCTCTTCCTCCTTCTTCCTCTCGTACTTCTCCGCCAAAAAGTATTTGCAGCCATTGGGCTTGTCCTTGCAGCGGTCGGCGCACTTCTCTTTGCAGAACGCACAGCACAGCGCTTTATCCGCGCAGGCATTCGGGATCAGACATTGCATACATACCTCCGTATTGCACACCCGACACATCCTTTCAGCGAACAGGTTTCTTTTTCGCCCGAAACACACAGAACCAATTCCCCACTATCCGAAAAAACATTTCAACAGAATTTTCAGCTATCCCTATATCGATGCAGGTGTTCAACGCTTTGAATGCTTTCCCGATAATCGTATAAGTTTTTCCTCTTTTATCCGTATAAATGACTCTCACGGATTGATTTGTCTTCATCAAATACAACATGTTGCGTACGTTCATTGTTGTCCCTCCTCAAAACGGTATATCGTCATCGTCGTCGAACGGTTCGAGGGCGGGGTTCTTTTTCGGTGCAGGCACAGGAGCACGGTTTTCCCCGTCGCCGCTTTTCGGCGTGAGGAATTCCACCTCGTCGGCGATCACGTCCACGCCCGTCCGCTTCTGCCCGTCCCGGTCCTCGTACTGCCTGATCTGGATGGTGCCGCTTACGGCGACCTTGTTCCCTTTCTTGCAGTACCGCGCGACCGTCTCCGCCAGCCCGCGCCATGCGGTTACTTGAAAGAAGTCTGTCTGCGGCTCCTCGCCGTTTGCCCTGCGGCGGTTGACCGCCACACTGAACCGACACACCGCTGTCCCGCTGTTCGTTTCCGACAGCTCGGGATCGCGCGTAAGATTGCCGATCAAAAATACTTTGTTCATTTTATCCCTCCGCAATAGTTTTTGATCTCCTCGATCGCCGCGTCCGCGCCGTGGCACACCGCCGCGCGGTAGCCAGCCCTGTTCAGGTACTCCACCCACGCCCGCTGCGGCTCCGTCGGCTTTGAACCGTGATCGCGTTTAAGCTCGATAAACAGCCCGTGGAAGCCCGAACGCGCCACGGGGATAAACAGGTCGGGGAACCCCTTCGCCAGCCCCATGCGTTTCATCTGCGCCGCATACGCCGCGCTCCGTTTTCCCTCGTTCGGGATATGTACCACGGGGATGCGCATCAGCTCGCAGAACTGCACCACCGCCTCCTGCTCGCCGCTCTCAGTGCGCTGCATCGATCTGCCGCTCCAGCTCGGTCAGCTTCCTGCGCCGCTCCTCAAACGCCCTGCGCATCGTTTCGTAGGCGCGGCTGACGGGCGCGGGCGCATCCTCCACCTCTACCTCCCCGTGCAGCTTCTTCCAGACCTCACTGTCGTACAGGCAGTTGCTTTCCCCGATTTTGAAATACAGCGGACAGCGGAACCGCCCGTACTTATAGCAGAAATCATCGTGCTCTTCGCAGATCTCTTTTACCTCTTCTTCCGTCAGGTCCATGATCCTCTTCTTCATCTTCGTTCCCTCCTCAGAACGGGCATGTTCCGTCCGCTGCGATCTCTTCCAGGCGGATGTTCACCGTCTCCGCGCCGAATTTGAGCGCGAACCGCTCTTCGCCGCCCGTGCCTTCGACGATGCGCCCGCCCAGCTCTTCGCTCAAAGCGTACAGCTCCCGCACCGTGTAGTTCCCCGTCAGGATCGTCGCCCTGCCGTTGTACAGCCGCGCGTCGACGATCTCTTTTGCAAGGCGGAAGTCCTCCGCCGTCGGCGCCGCGCCCTTTGGCTGCCACAAAAAGTCATCCATCAGAAGCAGCGGCGTACGCTTCAGCCCGTTCAGCCGCTTCTCGTATTCCGCGTCCTTCTTGTTGTACTTCAGCCATTCCGAAACCGTGCGCCAGTTCACGAACGTGCCGTGCAGCCCCATACGCACCCGCTCCGCAAACGCGGCGACCGCCAGATGCGTCTTGCCCGAGCCCGTCCTGCCGCCGAGGTACAACATCGGGAACCTGCGCTGCCGCAGCCAGTCCTTGCACCGCAACAGCGCCGCACGCTGCCACTCGTGTCTGATCGTGTACCGCGTGAAGGTGCACTTCCGCAGGAGCGCGCTGTATTCGCTGTCTTTGAGCTCCTGCTTCGCCCGCCGCGCTTCCATGCAGGTGCATTCCTCGGCGTATTCGTCGCCGTTCTCCGCAAGCCCGTAGATGAGCCCCTTGTTGCGGCACCGCGGGCAGTCGCCGCCCTCGAGCGTGCCGTACCTCGCGTTTTCGCAAAGCACCGTGTATTCGCGGAATTCTTTGCCCGTCATCTCGAACACGGGCTTGCCGAAAATGACCTCTTCCGGCTCCATGCAGTTCGCCTTGTAGTACGCACGCATTTCCTCCGTCGCCGTACCGTTCAGGCACGCCCTGATGAGCCGACCCCGCTTTGTATCGGGAAACATCGTTTTCACCGCTTCTCTCCTCCTCTCCGTTTCGCCATTGCCGCGTCATACTCCGCGAGCCGCCTCTCCCGCTCAGGATCCTGCGGCTGCGGCGGCGGTTTTCGGAAATCGTCGTAGTACCCCTCCGCGATCTCGCCCGCATGGCGGATATAGAACGTCAGCGACTTCTGCTGTTGCAGGTACGCCGAACGCTCCACCTTTGCCGACAGCGCGTCCCAGTCGATGCCTGCCACCTTCCCCGCCGAATAGTTGTCCATCCCGCTCGCATTGATCTCCCAGCGGCGGATAAACCGATCCAGGGCGGTGGTGTCCTCGCGCGCACGCGCGTTACTCTTCTTTTCTCTACTCTTCTCTACTCTACTTTCTTCTACTTTACTTTGTTGAGAAATGTCCGCATTTTCGGGAGAAATGTCTGCATTTTCTTTCAAAATGCTTACATTTTTCAGAAAATCGGTAGCGTTAACCAAGAGGTACGCGCCTTCGACTTCAACACTCTTGCGGCGGGCGACTGCCTCGAAGTACCGTTTTTGTATCCCTTTGGACGTTAAAACGCGGTACTTTTCATACAGTGTTTTATCGAATATACCTCTTTTGACCGAAGCCTCTACTATTTCAGAAACGGCACTCCCACCCAGCCCGATCCTCTTGGCGAACAAAAGTGCAACCTCGTTTGTCCATTCAACGTAGTAACCTTGCCCTCCGTAGATCTTCTGAAGCAGCTTAACGACTACGCCAAACCCTGTCAGCCCAAATTCGGCTTCGATCAGTTCAAACTTCTCATCCAAAGCAACGTCAAGCGGAAAGTAGTCGATCCCGCTCTTCATTCCCTTGCTGTTCCCTCCCGCTCCGTTTGTTCTGCGCGGCGACCGCCAAAGCAGCCGCCCGCAGACACGTTTTTACAATACGAATACTTTGCCGGCGTACTCTCCGCCGCCAAATTCTGTGCGCAGATAATCGCGCACGTCATTCATTGCCGTGACCGCCCACGCACCGCCGTCCGTCTCGTACAGCCTGTACGACGTATCCGCTCCGTCCGAATTCAGACGCAGCAGGAACAGCGACTCGGGCTGTTCGATCTCCGTGAACGTCCTGTACGGGCGCAGGCACCAGATCGGTTGCACGTTTACCGCGCCCAAGGCCGCGCCCGCCCGTGCCGTCACGACCTGCGTGATCCCGTTGTCCTCCGTCTTGACTTCGTTGCTGTTCGTGATCTGTTTCAGGCTTTCGAGCAGCAGTTTCTGCTCCGCGGAAGGGACGAACTTGGAGCGCAGCGCGACGACAAAATTCTCGAAATCGTATTGATCCCCGAACGAAAACCCGCGGAGGGAGATCCGCTCCGCATGCGCGATCTGTTTCCGCCTGCCGTACTTGTTCACGGGCGTCTCTGCGTCTACGGACACGGGGCTCGTCACGTTCAGATAAATCTTATCCGTGATCTCCCCGTTCTCCAGCCCCGCCTTTATGTACCCGACAAAGGCATCCAGCGTGTTCACGCGCATGCAATTCGGGTATGCCGTCAAATCATGCTCTATGATCTCGGAGCACGAAACCTCACCCGCTGCGTTGCAGCCGAACAGATAATTCCGCCCGCCGATCTCCTTCACCTGCACCGCCGACCCACGCAGGGCGAGCGCCTCTATCTCGCGGATCGCGCCCGCCAGATCGTTACTGTTGTTCATTTCCGACCTCCTTGAAAAGTTTGATATTGAAATATTTCTGCTCGTGAACTTCGCCGAAAATGTCCTGCTGCCCGTCCGGGATCCCTGTCAGTTCATAGGACTTCATTTCGCCGTCCACCGTCTGAAATACCATCTGTGTCTGCACCGACGATGTTGGACGCAATGTCTTTTTTACCGTCGTCTTCAGTGCGACCGTGCGCCTGTCGTTCTGCGGCGTGATCTGTATTTCGATCGTCAGCTTCCGCGGCTTTTCGTCCGTATTCGGATGCACCACGTTCTCTAGGATCTTCTGCAATTCGTAGTTGATCCGCTTGATCGACGCTCCGTCCGCAAAATCGAGTATGCTTTCCACCTGCTTCATAAAAAACCTCCTATTTTTACAGCAATCAATTTACTGTTTTAAACCGTATATTTTGAGTATCGTTCTGTCTGCGGTCACGCCGCCGTCCAGGTGATATTTCCGCAAAAGTCCTGTTTGCCGAGCGTGTGCATTTCGGTATGATGCGCACGGCACAGGCTTATCACTTCGCGCCCGAGATGTTGCACATCGCCGCGGTCATTGCCCATGCCGACAGCATCCACATGATGCAGTTCCGCACGCCGCCCGCAGACCGCGCATTTGCGGTGGATCACACACATGTACGTGTAATGCGCTATGTCATCCACATAGCCGATGAGCGGGAAATTGAGCGGTACGTCATTCTCGATGATAAACTTCACGAGAAAACGCTGAAACTCCGCCACAAGGCTCATCGGCGCGTTGGAAAGGCTGAAAATCTTATCCGCAAGCGTATCGATCTGCTCTGCCCAAAACTCCATTTTAAACGCCTGTTTTACATCCTCGGAAGAGCTCCCCGCCAGTCCGCGATCGCCTTTATGAGCGCGTAACACATACGCCTTTGTTTGTCCGAGAGCGGGCGGCTGTCGATCGGGTCTATGTACACCTCTTTCACCTTACGGTGGATCAGCATGCCCGTGTCGAGCCTCGCCTCGATGACCGCCGTCCCGTCCTCCCGGATGTCCGTCAATATGCCCTTATACATCGAACGGCGGCTCCTCTTCGATCTCGTCCTTCTCCCGTCCGTCCAAAATCACCTCTATGTACGGATGCAGCGCCGTATAGGAATCGTTTTTCAGGGTTTTGACCAGCCATTCGTTGGAGAGATCGCCGAGCCTGTACTTCCTGCCGCCCTTTTCAAACATCATATCGCATGCCTTTTCATAGGTGATCTTCGGCGCCGCCGCAGGCTTCGGCGCGGGCTTCGGCTCTCCGCTCGGCTTGTTCCCCGCGGGCTGTGCTTTCGCCGCTCCTGTGCCCGATTTTGCGGGCTGCTGAGAGTAACGAAATACAACTTCTCCGTACCTGTCTTCAATTTCTAAAAAGCTGATCCGACGGGTCGCATCATATTCGATCCCTCGTACAGAAAAACGCGCAAATTTGTCCTGAAGAGAATATCTTGTCCTGCCTCGGTTATCCTTTCCGTCTTCTACCGTTGGTACCCGCAGGAAAATGAACGGAGCCGTATATAGCTCGCGACCTATCCCCCAACGCGTTCCTGCCCGTTTAAATGCGTCCGATGCCTCGCCTTTCTTTTCGTTCCCGTCGTCTTCCCTGCTTTCGATCCCGCAGTCCCAACGCCATACCCAGTTTTGGGTATCTGCCATATAGACGGCAATGCCGCAGTAAAGATTCCCCTTGATCTCTTTGTAGTCGTTTGTCCAGTTCCCATCCCCGAAAACCTCATCAAGAAGCGCCATATCTGTCCGTGCCGTCTTATAAAGCAATGCAAGGGCTCCCTTGCTCGTCACTTGCTTGACCTTCACCTCGATCTCATCGGCACACAGCGTCCGTATCCCTTTCATCGTCTCACCTCCGAAATTATTTGATCTGGATCCCGACGGAAGATTCCAGATGCGCCCCGTCCACGGGCTTGCCCGCAGCAAGCGCTTCTTTGATCGCCGTCTTGTTCACTTCGAGCTTGCACCGCCAGAACTCTTTCGGGATCTCCGCCTCGTTGTCGATAATGACCGACGGCGGATTCTTCTTGTACACGATCCTGGCGCTCACGCCCTCCGCCCGCTCGATGCCCGTTCTCTTGCAAAAGGTATCGATCGCGCGCTTCAAGGTCTGCAGCTTGCTCTCCATGCCCTTGCGGATCGTCGCAAGCCGCTCCTCTTCCGCTTTGTATTTTGCGATCTCCATCTGCGCCTCGCGATAGATCGTCGCGGCGCTCACGGCGACTTCCGTCGCCTCGCCCTGCATGGCGCAGAGCGCGTTCGTGATCTCGGTATCGACCTCACCCGTCTCCATGTCCGTCGTCTCGAACATAAGGCGCTCCAGCGGCTCGTACGCCGTGCCGAGCCGATACATGCTCCGCTCTACTCTCTGAATGTCGTTCATTCTTCCGCCTCCACAATCTTACCGTTCTCTAACTTGTACCATGTATTTGGTTTAATTGTTTTTCCATCAACGACAACAGTTTCCCAATCCTCTATTTCAAACGATCCTTCTTTTTCAAGAACAAATATTAAAATAGAACCGATACCGCCTTTCACTTTATTGCCGTAACTGGATCCTCCGCGAACAAGAGCAACCCCATTTTCTCCAACGGCAGAAGAGCCTCTTGATATTGCTGCGCCATAGTCGCCAGCATTCGCTGCGCCACAGTAGCCAGCATTCGCTGTGCCACGGTAGCCAGCATTCGCTGCGCCACAGTAGCCAGCATTCGCTGCGCCACAGTCGCCAGCATTCGCTGCGCCATAGTCGCCAGCATTCGCTGCGCCACGGTAGCCAGCATTCGCTGCGCCACAGTAGCCAGCATTCGCTGTGCCACGGTAGCCAGCATTCGCTGCGCCATAGTCGCCAGCATTCGCTGCGCCACAGTCGCCAGCATTCGCTGCGCCACGGTAGCCAGCATTCGCTGTTTTTGGGTCTGTATTTTCTGTCGTAGTGTTTTCCTTTACATATTCAAACTGTGCTTTGACTAACCCCGCGATATTGAGTTGCGCACCTATCTTTATTTTCCGCGATGCTATTTTTGTATCATCGTTTGCCTTGGAAATTTCACCGTTTAATTCTACCTCATGATAAACGCTTTCAACTGGAGAATAATATGCAAAACAATCCAACGGACGCTCGCATGCGTGAAATCCGTTTTCGCAAACCTTGATTTCACCGCTCTGCTCGTATTCTTTCCCTTCCTCAAACTTGAATCCGCGACAGGTCATATCACGGTTAAATCCTTTATATGCTTTCAAAATCGTTCCTCCCAGCCCTCTTGGGGCTTATCCCACTCGCCTATTTCCGCTTGCAGGTCGCGCTCATGCTCGCAAAACGCCAGGTACCTGTCCTCTTCCGTTTCATCGTATTCATCGGGTCCGCAACCCACCCACGGGGCTTGCAGACGGTCATTCGTGCCTACCATACTTCTTGCACACCTCCTTCCAGAATGCACACCAGAACTCCGTGACGGCAGCGCGTACAGCGGGAGAGCTCACCACCTGCCGCGCTTCGTCCTCGAACTTCTCCATGCCTTCACAGTCCACCACCGCGCTCAGATATCGCGCCGCTTCTTCGATCTTGTCAGGCATCGGCTTCATCCTTATCGCTCTTCACAAGGGACAACAACTTGTACAGAAGCCGCATTTCTTTTGGAAGCTGATTGACGGTAAGTTCTATCGCTTCCTCAACACCATGCAAAACGCACAAAATGTTTTCTCCGTTCGCTGCGGAAAAAGAAAAATTACGCGTCTTCCCTTCCCCTGCAACATTTGCCGCACCGATAATGCAGTCCGTTTCCTCATCGGCCAACACCTTGCCCGTTTCATTGTCCACGATCGTGATGTGAAACGCGCCTTTTTTGTCCTTTGCCATCCTTCTACCTCCGTTTATTTCCTCACCACGTTTTTCCGCAACAAGGGCATTTATTTTTGTCGTGATACAAGTCCAATGCTTGGTGACAAATCGGACACATCCCTTCTTTCAGGGCCGTATACTCCCGTAATTCCAACGTCCTGCTTTCTGTCCAATCGTCCCATTCTCCACTGTGATAAAATCCTGCCACCCAAATTTCCTCGGGTAAATGGTTTTGATATAGGTACTCTTGTGCCTCAGCCATCGTCGGCTGGCGCTGGGAACCCGTGATCTTCAAAATCCTGTACGCACCCGTCACGGGTTCCCATTCGATCTCATGCGTCAATTTCTGCTTCGGCATCTCTATGCTTTATCCTCGCCCTCTTCGTACACATACCCTTCCGGTACGCTCTGCGTGACGCTGATATAGCACTCGTGGTACTCTTCATGTTCAACGTATTCTACCTTGAACGTCATATCCTTCCATCCCGTATCCTTGCTGCCTGTCCCTTCCTGCGCATAGATGTTGCGGATCTCTCCGCGCCTGCCCGCCGAAAGCATCTTCTCCTGAAAGGAACGGATCGCTCGGATCATCAGCCTTTCCAACGATATGTTCTTCATCCTTCTACCTCCGTTTGTTTTTTCACCGCAATCTACGGTCTTTACACAATATCTTTGACTTCGCAGTCCAAAGCGTCTGCGAGCCGTTCCAACGTATGCGGACGCGGGAACCGCCAACCGCCTTCGTATTGCGAAACCTGCTGCTTGTTGACCCCGATTTTTTCTGCAAGCGCCGTTTGCGTGTACCCGCACGCAATACGCCGCAACTTCAAGTTCAACATAGGCTTATATTTCGGCTTCTGTTTCGGCATTTTTGCCACCTCCTTTTTACACAATATCTTTTCGTCCCGCGGCGGGGGCTTTTGTTTGCTCTTCGATTCCCATATTCGGGAATATTGTATCTTTATTATATTCCCAGTTTTGGGAACTGTCAAGCGTTTTGATATAAAACTATTGCTTTTTTTGGAAATATTTTTTATACTCAAAATGAGAAATAAACGGAGGTTATGCAAATATGGATATATCCGAGCTGAAAGCCTTGAAAGAGGCAAAAAAATTATCGTACGACGATCTTGCTGAATTATCAGGTATACCCAAAACTACTTTAACGAATATTTTGTTGGGAAGAACACCTAACCCTCGCATAGACACAATGCAAGCCATCGAACGCGCGCTGGGTGTGGATAAAATAAAAAAAGACCCCGTCATACAAGACGAGGTCGAAATCGATGATATGTATCCTATCCCCCTGCTCGGGCGGGTCGTTGCGGGCAAGCCGATAAATGAACAGGAAGATTTAGAGGGATATATTTATGTCAAATACCGCCCGAAAGATGAATACTTTGCCGTGCATGTATATGGAGACAGCATGATAAACGCAGGGATCCTCGACGGGTCTATTATCGTATGCCACAAGCAAGAAACTGCCGAAAACGGGGATATTGTCGTTGCCATGCTGAACGGCGAGCAGACCGTAAAAAGATTTAAATTGATAGGAGACACTTGCTTCCTGATGCCTGAAAACCCGCGATATGATCCGATTCCCGTTACAAAGGATGATGAGCTTATCATCCTCGGAAAAGTAGTCGAGATGAGGTTTTCGTTTTAATCCATGAATGACGACGGATTCCTTAAAATCTTAGAGCTGGGCACGGACGAACTTATCGCCGAAGCCCTGAACAAAGGCGGTGCTTTGGCTACTCCAAAGGAGAGCCAAATGATGATACAAATGCAAGGCGTTTCGATAAACGCCAAACCGCGCAAGGACGGGCGCTATCAGGGCTATGTCCTGCGCGACGGTGAAAAGAGCTACTTCTACGGCAGAAGCCGCGACGAGGTGGCGGGAAAGATCAAACAGTTTTTGAAGGACGGAGGGAAACCGCAACGCAAGAAGCGAAAGACGGATACAAGCCCGAAATTCGCCGACTACGCCGCGCAATGGATCGAACGGTATAAGAAGCCGAACCTGAAGCCGAAGAGCTTGGAGAGCCTGCTTTTTGCCCTCGGAAAGGCAACAGCCGCCCTTGGCGACAAGACCATGGCGAGCATTACAACGGACGACTTACAGGAATTTTTCACGTCCATTCCCCCTTCAAGGACGCGCGACCTCTGTGCCGTCTACGTCGGGCAGATCTTTAAAAAGGCTTTTTCCACAGGGATCATTAAACGGAACGCGTACGAAAACGTGGAGCTGCGTCGGCATGAGGCAAAGCACAGAGAAGCGCTCACGCCCGAACAACAGGAGGCTTTTTTGGCGGCGACGGCGCAATCGGTACACTCGCTCCTCTTCCGCTTCCTGCTTGCCACAGGGCTGCGGATAGGCGAAGCGCTCGCCCTTACCCCTGCCGACATTGGGAACGACACCGTGACCGTGAACAAAGATGTCGTGTTCATCGGCGGGGAAGCGATCGTACAGCCGCCGAAGAGCAAAGCTGCGTTCCGTACCGTTCCTATCCCGCACGAGCTTTGCGAAGAGCTGCCGAAGACGGGCAAAAGAGTATTCCCCGCTCGGTATGAAGCCGTAAAAACCGCTTTCAAAAAGGCGGCGACAAAGCTCGGCTTTCCCGTTTCCGCTCATGTTTTGCGGCATACCTATGCGACTCGGCTGGAAGAAGCGGGCATCCCGCCGAAAGTCAAGCAGTATCTTATGGGGCACGCGTCACTGGAAATGACGCAGAACGTGTATACCGACGCACAGGGGCATTACATCGAGAGCGTTTCCGACTGCGTTCGTGGGCTGTTTGACACCAAATAACGCCATGATTTGACACCAATTTGACACTTTTTCGGTGTTTTTGCGAAGAAAATTATATAAAACTCTCCGCAAAAAGCAAAAAAAGAAACCCCACATCTTGTATTAACCTGTAAGAAAACACAAGATATGGGGTTTTTGGTGCACCTTCAGGGACTCGAACCCGGGACCCACTGATTAAGAGGCATAGAAAATACAATATTTAGTGTTTAGCATATCATAAAAACAACAATATATAGTAGTCAAAGCACCGTTTCTTATTTTGACACTTCGCGGACACTGTATTGATTCTTCTCTTTAAACTGCTTCACATAGTTGAACCGGGTCATGAGTTTGGCGCAAATTTTGCGGCGGACAAAGTCCTGCCCCGAGACCGCGCCCGTGTACAACCCGAGCGCGATCTGTACGATCTTGATAAGCGACCGATAGATCAGGACGGCGTCAAACGTAAATTCGGGCGTGATGTATGACGTGACGATCAGCCCGAACGCAAGGATGCTCAACCCCTTTGTCAAAAGGATGGAGGCAACGTCGCGCCCCTCGTGCGCGGCGGGGTCGTCCTCTTCTTTGGCTTTTCCCTCCGCGCCCGAAAAGATCACGCCATACGACCAGCGCACAAACTTCACGCGGCGGACGTAGTCCACCTCTTCGGGCGCGCGGTCTATCTTCTTCTGCCAGAACGCGGCCTTGTCCTCCGTCCGTTTTTTCAGCGCGCACAAAAGCCTGTACGCCGCGCCGTGCGGCTCCTGCTGCCTGTCCTGCGCCCGTATCTCCATGCGGCGGATACGGAACCCGAGGCGCGCGATGCGGTCGTCACAGCGCGCCTTTTTTGCGTTCAATACGGCAAGATACGCAACGAGCTTGCGCTTGCGGTTGTCCTCTTGTATGTATTCTTTGAACGTGCCGTTCAGGTTCTGCGCGTTGAGCGAGAGGAACGCTTCCTGCAGCGACGCCGTCAGCATTTTATACCGCTCGTTGCGTTCGCGCTCTTTGTCTTTTGCGATCGTGCGTTCGACAAACAGCAGGATGATGACCGCGCTCTGCATCGTGACCATGTTGATCCAATAGGTGACGTCGGTAAAGAGCGTGGTGGAGAACTCTGCCGAAACAAAGTCCACCAACACTGTACAGCCTGTGACGGCGAGCATGAGCAGCACGAGTGCGAGCGTTTTGACCCGCGACCCGGAAACCTTTTTCTCATCCGCCATATCACACCTCCCGCGCAGCGAAGAACCCGAACACGAACCCGATGACCATGCTCGCCGCACACAGCCCGAACGTGCCGCTCAGCTTCACCGCCGCGCTTTCCAGCACCAGCGCGAGCACGTACATGCCCGCAACGAATAACAGCGGCATAACGTAAGAGAGGAGCGCTTCCATGCTCCTCTCCGCCCGCAGCGCCTTGCGCAGGTTTTCTTTTTTGTCTTTGTCCGTCTCCACTTTCAGGTCTGCCTCGTGCTGCGCGGCGCGGTCGCTCATGCGCTTCAAATACCTGTTCAGGAACACGGCTTTGAGCACGAAAAAGATGACGATGAGCAAAAGGATCCCCGTCACGGAGATCTTGAACCCCGTCGTCCCCGCGCCCCACGTAGAGTAGTTCCATATAATGAGCGCGGCGGGAACGGCAGCGACGAACAACACTTCCAAAACCGTGAAAACGATCTTCTTCTTTGTCATGGTCGGCTCCTCAGATCGCAATGGCGGAAGGCGTTCCCGCAGGCTTTGCTGCGGGCTTTGCTTCGTTGTTTTTCGCTTCTACGCGCACCTTCATGACAGGCTTGTCGGCGCGGGTCGCCGAGGCTTCAAGCGTTTCCCCCGCTGCCGTCAGCTCGGCACGTTCTGCCGTATCCAGCAGCTTCGACTTGCTCACCGCCTTTGCCGTCAGCGCGCTCACCTTGCGCATGCTGTCTACCGCCTGTTTCACGTCCTTGATCTCGACGGTGATCTCCCCGAGCACTTCGTCCAGCTTCTCCTCTACGACCGCCGACACGTCCACATCGAGCGTGCTGCCCGTGATCGCCTGCACCACGTTCTGCGTGACCCGCTCCGTAACCTCCGCGACGATCTTGTTCACGTCGAATTTGCCCGTGATACGGTTCGCCACGATCTTCGACACGAGCGACGAGATGAACCCCATGATGAGCGCCCCGACGCCGCTGCCGAGCACCGCCGTGATGACCGTGCCCCATTCTGTCCAGAATGCCTGCAATGCTTCCATGATCTGCCTCCTTTAATTTTCAAAAATATCGATATTTTGTTCGACGGTGGAGAGGCGCTTGTCCAGCTCTGCGACCGTCTTTTCGAGCGCGGCTTGCCGCGCCTCCGCCTGCGTGCGCCATTCTTTTGCGGCGCTCGCCTCTTTCTTCAAGGCGGCGATTTCAGCCGTCAGGGCGGCGATTTCGGGGTCTGCCGCAAGCGTGCCGTTCACCTCCGCGATGAGCAGTGCCTCGATCGGGTAACGCTTGACCTCCTGCCCGCCGACAATGTGCATGACGTACGCCGCGAATTTCCCCGCTTCGAGCTTCCCCGCAGGGATCGCGACCGTGTTCCTTTCCGCCGTCACCGTCGCCTTCGCGACCTGCTTCCCGTTGCAGAACCCGCAGAAGCGGAACTCGCCGCTCTTGGTCGGGATGTTGTTCAGGGCAAGTTCCAGATCGCCGAGCGCGAACGTGCTCGCGTCGTCGTACCGGCAAAGCCCGTATTCCTTCATCGTGATCGTTCTCATGCGGCTGCCTCCCACGCCTGCGTGTACTCTTCAGGACTGTACACTGTATCCGCAAGGCACTTGTACGTCTTGCCGTCCGTATAGACCATATATTCACCAGTATGGTACATATCCGTCGTTCCTGCCCAAGGCTTTGTCCAAGGGCGCGCCGTTTCTGCGCTCGTTCCATGGAGAGGGCGCCAAAAGTTTGCCCATGTCTGCGGATTGTCGGGGTTAATATCGGGATAAATCGCGTTGTCATGCGCTTGCGAACATTCCCATGTCTGTCCTGCGTGATTGCGAATATCTCCGACTTTATAACTTCCCAACTCCCAATCGGAATACAAACCCGATACTTCAAGTTTTTCTTCCGTAGTCGAAGGCTGGTTTTGCGCAAGATAATACCGCGCAAACGCCGCAACGGATTTTGTTTCGCTTGGAATATACTGCTGCGAAAGAAGCCTTGCATTTAATTTTGCAAGGTCTGCCGTCTTATCTCGGTCGGCGAGCGCACCGTCCTTAATGACGTAATTCAGAAATCCGTTCTCGTCGTATACTTTATAATACCCCACATGCGCAAACTCGTCGCCTCTTCCCTCTTTCAGCAGAACGTCGCCCTCCTGCGGCTGAAAAAAGCAGGTCGAGAAAATCTTGATAACTTCGCCCTTTTCGTTCGGGCGCGCATAGACCTGAAATACTTCAGGCTGTTCTTCGATCATTTCTTCACTCATTTTTCTTCTCCTTATGATGTGAGTTCGGCGGAAAATTCCATTTCGTTCATGAGTAGGATACAAGGCTGAAAGTTGTCTTTACTTCCACTTGAGTGCCATTTCAACATTACCTTATTGTTTTCCGCTTCAAACATTTCAACACTCGTCACATCGTTTGAAACAGACCCGGAAACACGTAGAGAATCCGCCGTATAACTTACCAAAGTAGGAGTCGTCCTCATTGTGCAAGGGAGAAACAACATCGCATACCCTTCATTTCCCGCATTTGCGACAGAGCCGCTCAATTGTGTGTCCTGCGTATACTTCACATAGTACCGCTGGCACTTCAAAAGCTCCGTTGCGGGGTCGGGAATTTCGTATGGCGTTGCCACATCACCTTCTTCGAGCTTGATGTAGAGAATAATTATAAATTGAGAGGAAGAAGCTGTCCTACGAATCTCTAAATTATCATGATTTTCACTTGTTTTTTCTAAAACGTGAAGCTGCACAAATAATTCTTCAACAAGCTCAAAAGAAAAGTCTTGCGCGTTATTAGATTCTTCTACAGGATATGTGTGTGTTACTTCATGTATAGTAGCATCACTTGAATTTGAGGTTAAATAACCAACGGTTAAAGTGTAATGTGTCCCGTCTCGTTTTAAATCTTTTTCAAAATATTGAATAGCCCTGACTAACGAGCCTTGCGACTGCATTTGCAATCCTGTTTTATAAGGTTTATCACCTCTCGTATACCAATAAAAATGAGTAGATGCACCCTCAAAAACCCACCTATCTACCATTCTGCTATTACTCGGGTTTGTGTTTCCGCTTTGGTTTATCGCAAAATTCGAGTTGTCCAACAGATTCGGATTGCTCGCCGATACAGTCACTGCCGCAGCCGCAGAACCGTCGTACTCCGTCTCTTCGCCGTTCACCATCACCGTGAGCGCATTCGCGACCTTTTCTGCCGTTTCCGCATTCGCCGCATTCCCCACCGTCACGTTGGCAAGGTTTGTCTTCCCCGTTCCGCCATTTGCAACGGGCAATATTCCCGTAACGCCCGGAGTAACATTCGCCGTACCGTCAAACGAGGGCGCCGCCGTTGAACCGAGGTTTGTACGAATCGTCCGCCCGTTGGCAAGTTTGGTCGCCTGTGCCGCAAGGCCCGCGTTTGTGGCATTCCCTACGGTCATTTCGGGATAATTGCCGTTCTGCAAAGCGTAATCACCCGTTGGCTGCTTTCCCGCAAGCCCCTCTTCCAACGCTTCCTCGCTCGCCGCGCCGATGTTTGTCCGCGCCTGCGCCTGCTGTTCCGCCGTTAGAGTCTGCTCCGTATAATGCACGGCGTTCGGGTCGTTTGCGCTGTCCGCACTGGCGGCATGGTTCGCATTCGCCGCATTCCCCACCGTCTTGTCGGAATAGGTACCGTTTATCTGCGCATAGTTCGACAGGTCAATGTCGTTGACCGTTCCGATAAACTCATACCGCTGCGTTTCGCTTATCCACAGGTATTCGGCATAATTGTCGTTTTCCTCGCTACCGGTCTGCGGAACGAGATAGATGAACGCACTGTCGCCCGGGACAGGCAGGTCGTCCACGCTGTCATACAGCTTGTACTCCTTCTTCGCGTACTCCTTTGCCTGCTCCATATACCCCTGCGCTTCCAGCGCACTGCCTGCCGCATTGTTTGCACTTTCCGCCGCCGCTGTCGCTGAATCCGCGGCTTCCGCAGCGGAATCGGCAGCCGCACTTGCAGACGATGCGGCTTCCCCTGCGGCTGTTTCCGCCGCCGCTTGCGCGGTCTCTGCCGCCTCTTGCGCATCTTCCGCTTTGCCCTGCGCCGCCTCCGCTGCCGCCTGTGCCGCCTGCGCGCCCTGCTCTGCCGCTTCGGCGTTCGCTTCGGCTGTTTCCGCCGCTTCCTGCGCCGCTTCCGCCGCCTCTTGGGCGGCTTTTATCTCCGCGAAAAAGTCGTCCGTGATCGTGTTAAAGTTCACGACCTCCGCCCAGTACGAGGCGTTTATGACGCCGTCCGCATACGGCGCATGACCCGTATTATCCGCAACGAGCGACTTCACAAACGCGCCGTACTGCCCGATGTCGGGGTAGAACGTGATCTCGTTCGCCCCGTATGTATATGTACTGTTCCATGCATAGATGGCGCGGGAAGCATAATATCCGTTGTGCAGATCGCTCTGCAGCCCGCTGAGCGCCGCGAGGATCTGGTCGTACACGGTATCGCTCGGCTCTTCCGGCAGCACGGCAGGCACGCCGCGCCCGACGGTAAAGTTTGCTGCCGACGATGCGACGACTTTCCCCTGCGCCGAATAAAAGAAAAACTGCGCGATCACTGTCCCGTACAGCGCCGTGATGCTGTTCGGGAGGTCGTACGACCAGCCCGAATAAACGCCGCCCTGCTCGTCCGTTATCCCCTCGATCGTGCCCTGTGCCGTCATGGGAGCGGGGCTTGTTGCCGTTCCGTTCGGAAGTTGGAACGCGACCGATGCCGTAAGGTTCGCCGCAAACGGCGCGACCAAGTAAATCGTGTTCGCGTTCGCCCCTCCCTGGTAGACGGGCGACGGAGCACTTTTGACGATCGTTCCGTCATTCCCCACAAAAAAGATCATGCCGTTAATCCTCCTTCGGGACGATGCCCGTAAGCTCCGTAAATTCTGCGTTCAGCGAATCGCTGTGCGAAAGCTCGTCCGCGATCTTCTCACGCGTCGCCGCTTCCAGTTCCGCCAGGTATTCCAGCGCTTCGGGAACGCCCGCAAACGCCGCCTGTGCCCGCGCTATGGCGCAAAGCTGCTCGGTGTACCCGTCCACCGCTTCCGCCTCCCTGCGGTTGTTCTGCGCGATGACGCGCGCCAATTCGTACGCCGCGCCCGTCTGTTCTACCGTATATCCGTCCATACGCTCTTGTTGAAAACCTCCCGTTTTTTCGTAAAATAGATCGTCGGGAACGCGTCGCCCGCCGAAATATCCATGTTCTGCGCGAGGAGCACGTCGCCGCCCTTGACTTCCGTCTGTTGGTATACGTTCCCCTCTTCGTCCTCGACCGTCTGCGTTTCGCCGTCCGTCTGCTGCGTGCAGATCGCCCACGCCTTGCCGCTCACGGCAAAGTTGCCCGCCGTAATGTAAAACCGTCCGCTGCCTACGCCCGAAACGCCGATGTCGTATGCCGTCGCTTCGGTCAGGTCTATGCTGATGCTCCCCTCCACATGGTCGATGAACTTGTTCAGCGGCTCCTGAAAGACATACAGCTTCGCCGCGAGCGAACTGTCTGCCCCGCGCACGGCGGGGCAATACGCCGCCAATGCCGAACCGATGATCAGCCCCTTGCGGTTCGTCACGAAATCGAGCTGTACGTTGCATTGCAGTTTTTCGCGGTTGTCCTTGCGCAGGATGATCGGCTCCGTTCCCGATAACGTTGAAACGAATGCTGTTTGCGAAGTCCCCAACGATTGCCCTTGCGGACCGGGAAGAGCTTTACCGATCGTATTTTGACTATCCGCATTTGTCGGCGTTGTTGCGTCATCCAATATCGAAAACTGATAGTAATAAATTTTACCGTAGTAATCTGTGTACTGGTAGTTGTTCTGGAAGTAGCCCGATACCTGATCTTTACCCGATCCTGCTGTAGCATACACCGAAGTCGCACCAGCGGAATAGTTATCTTCGTACTCCCACGAAAACGAAATGCTGTTTCCGAACGCCGAAGAAATAACAGGTAAAATAACCTCGCCAAAAGCCTCCGACACAAGTCCCGCCCCGTTGTACGACGTACCGAACGCATACACGGCTGACAGCGGCTTATATTCCCCCGACTGCGTGAAAGTCGCCGCGACAGCTTCCAGCATGGCGTCGAGCGTAAACCCGCCCGTATCCGCCGTAATGCTGTCTCCGACGACGATGTACTCTTTCCACAACGTGTTGCGCTCCAGGGCTTGTCCCTGTGACACCTCGGAAAAGCGCTTCGTCGAAGATATGCCGATGTACTTCGAAAGCCTGTTGAAGTCCTTGGAAAGCCCGATCGTGCACTTGATGTACGTCGGTAAAAACTCCACCGAAACCGCGCTTATGTAGTAATCGTCGTTGTACAGCGTGCCCGCCTTCGGGATCTGCGTCAGCCGCGCCAAATTGTACGTTTTGGAAAGTTCGATGTTTCCCGTCCGTGCAATGGCACCTTTCAGGTTCTCGCCGTAATAGCGCGATTCGATGACGTTCGCCTGTTGGTTGTAGATGAGCGCCGCGCCGTACGGGAAATCCTGATAGTTCACCTTACTCTGCCCCACGCGCGCATTGTAAAACGGCGTATAGGTCACACGGAACGCAAGCAGCGGATACCAGCCCGTTAGTTTCCCATTTATACCACTAATACTAAGGGAGT
>ERZ1643251.2150-NODE-2150-length-20650-cov-23.128915_pt1 | contig 20650 bp, 25 predicted proteins | sample MGYA00579261_ERZ1643251 | MGnify/ENA primary metagenome ERZ1643251 (study PRJEB29033, sample SAMEA4952267) | chicken gut metagenome | biome: Broiler Chicken; feature: Gastrointestinal Tract; material: Caecum | place: Ireland | collected 2018 | study: Broiler... | reverse complement strand
GCCATACTCTCTACTTTAAAGTAAAATCGGTAACATTTTAACTAATGATTAACAACTAAGCTTTTATTTTAAAGAAAATAATGTTATAATTATTCTATTGTGTGGTGAGATTATGAAAATATATTTAGTAGCAGGAAAATCTGGTTCAGGAAAAGGAGAGGTAGCTAAAATTATCAAAGAGTACTACTTATCTTTAGGAAAGAAGCCAATTATTACTGAATTCAGTAAATATTTAAAAATGTACGCGAGAGAAATTATTGAGTGGAACGGAAGTGAACCAAAACCACGTAAATTTTTGCAAGATTTAGGAGTAACCATTAGAGAAAATATGGATATGCCTTTATTTTTTGTAAATAGAATGATTGAAGATATAAAAGTATATAATCTTTATTATGATGTTGTAATTATCAGTGATGTAAGACTACCTATAGAAATAGACGAACTGAAAAAAACATTTAACAACGTTTATTCTATGTATGTTGTAAATCAGTTTGAACCTAGTAAATTAAGTTTAGAAGAACAAATGCATGTTACAGAAACAGCTTTAGAAAACTATAGTAATTTTGATATAACGATAGTCAATGATAATATTGAAAAATTAGATGATCGTGTAATTGATTTTATTGAGGGGGAAAAATAATGAATTTAAAGGACGAATTTATCAAATATTTTGTGAGCAAAGGTCATGTAGAAATACCTAGTGCACCTTTAATACCAGAAAATGATCCAACCGTTTTATTTAACACAGCAGGTATGCAACCTTTAATCCCGTACCTACTTGGTGAAGCTCATCCTAAAGGTAAAAGGCTTTGTGATGCTCAAAAGTGTGTACGTCTAACGGATTTAGAAGATATTGGAGATAAAACTCATCATACTTTCTTTGAAATGTTAGGAAATTGGAGTTTAGGAGATTATTTCAAAAAAGAAAGCATTGGATATAGCTTTGAATTTTTAACTAAAGTACTAAATATCCCTATAGAACGTCTAGCAGTTACAGTATTTGCTGGCAACCAAGATATCCCAAGAGATGATGTATCAGCTAGTATTTGGCATGAATTAGGCATTCCCAAAGAGCGAATTGCTTATCTAGGAGTAGAGGACAACTTTTGGATAGCAGGAGAATCAGGACCATGTGGCGGCGATACAGAAATCTTTTATTTCCGAAGCAATGACGAAATTCCCAAACATTTTGATCCTAAAGATGATAGATGGGTGGAAATATGGAATAATGTATTCATGGAATTCTACAAAGATGAATCAGGCAAAATTATGGAGTTAAAACAGAAGAATGTTGACACAGGAATGGGCCTTGAACGTGTTGTTGCTGTCCTTGAAGGAGTAGAAGATAATTATGCTTCTTCAATTTGGAAAGAAATTATCGCTTCTTTAGAACAAATCAGTAATAAATCTTATCAAGATAATGTAACCAGTATGCGAATTATCGCTGATCACATTCGTACTAGTGTCTTTATTAGTGCTGATCCTGCTGGAATTAAACCAAGTAATACTGATCAAGGTTATATTTTAAGAAGATTAATTAGAAGAGCAATTAGACATGCGAAAAAACTAGGTATTGATACAAATACAAACTGGATGGAACCTATAGCCTTAGAAGTAATCAAAAAATATGAAAATTATTATAAGGAAATTAAAGAAAACAAAGAAGTAGTTTTAGAAGTACTTAAAAACGAAAGTATAAAATTTAATCGTACTTTAGAAAAAGGATTAAGAGAATTTGACAAATTATTAAATCATTTAGAAGGAAATATTATTGATAAAGATAATGCTTTCAAATTATATGATACATATGGTTTTCCGATTGAATTAACTGTTGAAATGGCTCGTGAACACAATTTAAAAGTAGATACTGAAGGGTTTAAAGAAAAATTTGCTTCTCATCAAGAATTATCAAGAACTGCCAGTAAAGGGAAATTTAAAGGTGGTTTAATGGGACACAGTGAAATAGAAACTAAATACCACACGGCAACACACCTATTAAATGCTGCTTTAAAAGTAGTAATTGGTGCTGATGTTCATCAAAAGGGAAGTAACATTAATGAAGAGCGTATGCGTTTTGATTTCTCATGTGATCATAAATTAACTGATGAAGAAAAGAAAAAAGTAGAAGACTTGGTAAATGAATGGATAAAAGAAGATTTGCCAGTAAGCATGAGTACAATGAGCAAAGAAGAAGCCATTAAAAGTGGAGCAGAAGCTATGTTTATTGAAAAATATGCTGATATTGTAAATGTTTATACAATTGGCAATGTATCAAAAGAAATTTGTGGAGGGCCTCATGTTGAACACACCAGTGTTTTAGGCCATTTTAAAATAACCAAAGAAGAAGCAAGTAGTGCAGGGGTAAGAAGAATAAAGGCTATATTAGAATAGTCTTTATTTTTTTTTTTAAATATGATATGATTAATATTAAGAAAGAGGTTGAGACTATGACGATACTAAGCATTGGAAGGACTAGTTTTGATATTTTTTGTCCAGTAGATGAATATCCAGTTGAAGGGACAAAATATCTATTAAGTGAAAAAATAGAATCAGGAGGAGGAACTGCTGCTAATGTGGCTTACCTACTTGGAAAATGGGGAGAGACAGCTTACTTTGCAGGAGTAGTAGGATCCGATGATTATGGTAATCATATTAGAAAAGAACTAGAACAAGTCATGGTAAAAACAGATATGATGGAAACATCTTATGAATATGGAACGCCAGTATCCGTTATTTTAGTAAACAAAAAAAATGGTACTAGAACTAGATTTGATGTAGTTGGGGCCACTCAACCTCAATTAAGAAAATACGAATATAATATTACTCCTGATGTAATTTTTACTGATGGCAAAGAATATGGTGCAACAATAAATGCCCTAAACAAATTTCCTAAAAAAATAAGTATCTTAGATGCTGGTAGAGTAGACAGAGACTTACTTGAACTATGTAAGTATGTTACTTATATTGTATGTTCAAAAGGCTTCGCTGAAGCTGTAAGTGGTCTTAAAATTGATTACAATAATTCAGCAACACTAGTTCAAGTTTACAAAAAATTAAAAGACCGTTATCCAAATAACAATATTGTTGTAACTTTAGAAAATATGGGGGCGATGTATAGTTTTGATGGCGAAATAAAAATCATGCCAGGGATCAAAACTAAAGTTGTAGACCCAAGCTGTGCAGGAGATATTTTCCATGGTGCATTTGTTTACTGTATCGCAAATGGTTTTGACCTAGAAAAAGCCATAACTTACTCTAATATTGCCGCAGGATTATCGGTAGGGAAAATGGGTGGTAGAACTTCAATTCCTAATTTAAAAGAAGTTATTGGTTACTACAATCAGAAATTCAATATTGTAGAAGAACCACCAAAAGAAGAAAAAAAGGAGATAACTGTGGAAGAGCAATTACCAGAAATACCAGATCCAAGTAAGATAGTAATTCCTACTCCTGGAGTAGCTCAAACAGGTATTGAAAGCACTTTTTCAATTGGTGGTGCAACTATACCAGTAATTTCTCATAATAGTAACAATGGACATGTTTAACAGCTCATCGCCAGTTCTAAATGTGCATGGCGAAACAACTGATACAGTTGTCTATTTTTTAAATGATTTTATCAAAGACAATGTAAAATTAGGAAATACTTATATTGGCATTATTCATGGGAGAAGTTCAAATATTTTAAGAGATAGAGTCCACGAACTATTAAAAAAGAATAAACAAGTGGATTCTTTTCGGTTAAATATATGGAATCCAGGAATGACTATCGTAAAGTTAAAAAAAGACAAAAATCAATACTAAAACAACAATTTTTACATAAATTTGACAAAAACTTTAAAATGTGCTATAATGAATACGTAATTGAAATAGGGGGTTAAAAATTATGAAAGGTTATGTTTTAGATTACGTTAATGAAAATGAATTCAAAAAATTAGAAAGAGCACTAAAAAAATACAATATGTTAGCATTCAAAAAGCTAAATTTTAGTTATTATCCTGCTCTTAGAAATGGTGAATTTGTAGGTGAACTAATTAGTACCAATAAAAAGAATAATACTGAAAAGTATGAACTTAAATTACCAAGCGATAAAATGTTTTCTCAAGTTCATGGTGAGGTAAAACTTTATTATACAGTATATTTAAAAGAAGGAACAGTTATGCTTGATACAATTACACCAACTGATATTTTATTGGAAGGACATATGAGCGAGCTTGCAACATATAAAGGAATAATGATATCAAAAGCGAATGCTTCAAAAGACAAATTCAAAATTGATTTATTAAATATGTTACAAGAAAAGTAACATATTTTTTTAGGTGTGCATAATGAAAAAGGATTATAGAGTTAAAATTAAAGAAAAATATATGAATTATAATGAAAGTGATGGAGAAATTATTTCTAGACACCTACATACTTTACAGATTGCAGAATATTTTATCTGCTCTTTTCTAAATGCGCCAAAGTTCTATTTAAAAGTAGAAAAAGAAGAATATACTTATGAAGATTATAAGATAGTATTTGAAGCTAGTGCATATAAAGAAACTTTACAATTAATATTAACCAAAGATTATTTTATTATCATAAAAGATAATCAAAAATATGTATACCAAGCTATTGAAAATAGTAATGAATTAGAAGTAATACTAGAAGAATATACAGTAACCCAAAATAATCGCAAGTTAATAGAAAAAATAAAGAACCATTATTTTATCATAGAATTATGGATAAATGATTTAATTTATAGTTTCAATATTCCCTTAGAAAACAGTAAATATTTACCTATAGAATTATTTAATTTAATAAAGGAAAACAGCAAAATAGAAGAAATTAAAAAAATATATATGCACTATTTTTATCCAAAACAAACCGCATATGAAAGAAGTATTCCCTCAAGTTTAGAAATAAAAAAGAAAACGGATCGTGGAACTATTTTATTAGAGCGTTTACTAATAAAAGAAGGCTTTGTTGAAGAATACATTTTAAGCATAATTCAAGAAGAATTACTAATTTATATTAAAGGAACTTTAAATGGTGAAAATAAAATAGAAATAAAAGATTATCATGAAGGAACAGATATTAATTTAAATGAAGCAGCAAGTACATTATTTAAACGTAGTAGAAAATTAAATTTAAGCCTTTAAAAAAGGCGTTTATTATAAGTAAAAAATGAATAACAGAATAAAATAAAGTAGTTAAAATGGAGGTGATAAGATGAACAGAGAAGATTTTCCACTTTTAAGTGAAGAAATTATTTATTTTGATAATAGTGCAACTAGTTTAAAACCAAAATGTGTAATTGATAAAATGAATGATTATTATCTAAATTATCCTGCAAATGCCCATAGAGGAGATTATGATTTATCTTATAAAGTAGATAAAGAATATGAAGAGACAAGAGAATTAGTGCGTGACTTTATTCATGCTGAGCACTTAGAAGAAATTGTTTTTACAAGTGGAACTACAGAATCATTAAATATGATCGCTGATGGATTTTTTAAAAATCTATTAGAAGAAAATGATGAAGTATTAATTACAACCAGTGAACATGCATCCAACGTTTTACCATGGTTTCGTCTAGTTAAAACAAATAGCATTAAAGTAAACTATATTCCTTTAGATAGCAATTATTATGTTACAGTAGATAATGTAAAGAAAGCGATAACCCCAAATACAAAAGTAATTTCTCTAGCGGGTATTACCAATGTTATAGGAGACATTAGACCAATTAAAGAAATATGTAAACTTGCTCATGAACAAAACATTTTTGTTGTATTAGATGGAGCCCAAATGTTACCTCATATGAATGTAGATGTTAAAGATTTAGATGTTGATTTTTTAGCATTTTCAGCTCATAAAATGTGTGGACCTACAGGGGTAGGTGTTTTATATGGTAAAAAAGAATTATTAGAGCATTTAGAACCAATAACTTTAGGTGGAGGAATGAATGAATCTTTTGATAATCCTCTAGAAGTATATTTAAAAGAACTTCCTACTAGACTTGAAGCTGGGACAAGAAATATTGCAGGAGTAATTGGTTTTGGAGAGACGATCAAATACTTAAATAAAATAGGAATGGACAAAATGCATAAATATGAATTAGACTTAAGAAAGTATTTAATTGATAAACTAATACCTTTAAAACACATTGATATTATTAATATTGAAAGTGACAGTGGTATAATAACTTTTAATGTAGCAGATGTATTTAGTCAAGATGTTGCCTACTTTCTAAATAAATACAACATCTGTGTTAGGGCGGGTAATCATTGTGCAAAAATATTAAAATCTAGTGTAGGAGTAAATAATACGGTAAGAGTAAGTTTATATTTTTATAATACTTATGAAGAAATTGATAATTTAGTTGAATTATTAAGTGATTATGATAAAATAGTAAAAGAGATGATTTAAATGACAGAAGAAGAATCAAGAGATATAATTATGGAAAACTATTTACATCCTACAAATAGAAATAAAACACATGAAGGCTATCAAAGCGTAAATACTAAAAATGAATCATGCATTGATAATATTAATTTATATATTAAATGGAATGAAGATAAAATAGAAGATATTGCCTTTGATGGAGAAGCCTGTGCAGTATCTATATCTTCAACATCTATTATGATTAAGAATTTAATAGGAAAGTCTGCTAAAGAAGCACTAGATTATATTAAAGAATTCTATCAAATGACTAGTGGGGAAGAATACAACAAAGATTTGTTAAAAGATGCTGTAGTATATGATGCTATTAGCAAACAGGGAAATAGAAAAGTTTGTGCCAATTTACCCTTAAAGGGAATGGAAAGAGCTATTTTAGAACATCTAAAATAATTACAAAACTATATGCTCATTTTATTATGGAGGTATAAATAATCTTGCATTTATATAAAAAATAGTATACACTTAGATTAGTAGAGCATTAGGTCTAAAATGCCTACATAAATATTTTATTTTTATAGACATTGACTTTTACGTTGTTTTTAACAATGATGAAGCGTCGATGTCTTTTTTTGTTTGAGCCAAGTTATAAGTAATCGGAATATCTTTTTTATACTAACTAACCCAAACCCTTATAGTAAAGGAGGTACAACAATAGAAATTTGTCTAGTTTAGTAGACATCTTTCCTAACACTCTAGAAGAATAGTAACATAGACCTATTTTAAAAACAAGCCTTATAAATTCGACAATGTCAGAAGTACTAATTTTACAAAATTTGACAAACAAGTGTTTTTGCATTATAATTAAAATACTTAAAAGGGGGTATCGTTATGGAAAAGTTATTAACGTTTGTTGTACCTGTTTATAATACAGAAAAATATGTTATTCGTGCTTTATCTAGCATGATTAGTAATAAAGCGAATGTTGTTGTAGTTGATGATGGTTCAAAAGATAATTCTTTGTCTGTAATAAAAGAATTTACCAAAACTAAACCTAATTTTACCGTAATCCATACCGAAAATAGAGGAGCTATGGCTGCTAGAAGAGAAGGGCTAAAATATGTAGAAACGGAGTACTTTGCTCTAGTGGATAGTGATGATATTATCAATACAGATGCTTACATAAAATTAGCTAAAAAATTAAAAGAAGTTAGATATACAGTTGGTGTCGGAAGATCTAGTGTAACATTACCAAATTCTAATATTCCTTTCCACAGTAAGAAATGGAAGAAAGAAGAGTTAGACTTTTTAATCAATAAGAAAGATTTTAGTAATACTTCTTGTACATTTTGGAGTAAAATATTCCATTCTAGTTGTATCCCATATTTTATGGCAGATAGTAAACAATTAGTATATGAAGATATGGAGTTTGTTTATTATGCGTTAGCTAAAGAAAGATTCATGTTCCATACAAATGATATTCTATATCAATATTGTATGCGGGGGCCTTTACAAGGTAGTACATCTTCAAATGGCTTATCTATGCTTAGTGATAAAGGATTAAGAGGCATTCTTGGAGCATCAACATCTATGCAAAATAAATTTCAAAAAGATAACTTATATCTAGAATATCATAATGAATTAGATGCTATAACAATTAAATTAATATATCAAAGAATATATTCTCTGTTAACTAATCCAAATATTAAAAACAAAAAGGAAATGGCTACATACATTCTCAATATATTAAGTAGTTACTTACCAAATTGGCAAGAGAACAAATACTTTAAAGAGGGGTTTAAAGGTAGTGAATTAAATGATTATTTATTCTATTTACTTGCTAGTAATATTCTAAAAATATTAAGAATAAATATTTATACTGAACCTACAAAAGACTACCAAACATTATTAGATGAATATAATGAAAAATTAGTGTTAAAAAAATAACTAGTAGTTGTATAATTACTAGTTTTTTGTTATGATGTTAAGGGAGATTTATGTATGAAATTAGAAATTTTAAATTTAAAAAAGACTTTTGGAAATAAAGAAGTATTAAAAGGAATTAATTTTACCTTTGAAAGTGGTAAAATTTATGGCTTATTGGGAAGAAATGGAGCAGGGAAAACAACATTTTTTAACTGTTTAAATGACGATATAAAAGCAGAAGAAGGAGAGTTTAATATAACTTATGAAGATCATACAAGACCTTTATCAATTGAAGATATTGGTTATGTTTTATCTACACCTACTGTTCCAGAATTTTTAACAGGAAGAGAATTTCTAAAATTCTTTTTAGAAATCAATGAAGGAAAATTAAAAGAAGTAAAAGAGATAGATGAATATTTTGACTTCATGAAGATAGATAAAGAAGATAGAGACAAACTATTAAAAGATTATTCTCATGGAATGAAAAATAAAATGCAAATGTTAATTAATATCATTGCTAATCCTAATATACTTTTGTTAGATGAACCACTAACTAGTTTGGATGTAGTTGTCGCAGAAGAAATGAAAGATATGCTAAGAAGCATTAAAGAAAATCATATTATTATTTTTTCTACTCATATTATGGATCTAGCACTAAGTTTATGTGATGAAATTGTAATACTTAAAGGAGGAAATTTAACATTAATTGATGATTTATTAAAAGGAAAAGAATTACAACAAAAAATATTAGAAATTTTAAAAGAGGAGGAATAAAATGATACATACTTTTATTACTTCTTTTCGACTTAGGAATACATATAAAGTAAATACATTTATTTATGCTTTAAAAAGTGTACCTGGTCTAAGAAAGTTATTGCCAGATAAATTATATCAAAACAGGGGATTAAAAATAATAGGAAATATTATCAGTATATTATTAGAAATAGTAAATATTTTTCTTGGTAAATTCCTTTATATATTTTTAATGATTTTTAGTATGATGAGCATATATAAAACAAATCCCTCAGCAACATTTTTACACATTTTAATTTTTTTAACAATTATAGGTGCTCTTATGAATACATATATGTTTAATCCTACAAAAGATAAATATTATGCCATGTTTATCATGAGAATGGATGCTAAAAAATATGCGTTAAGCGATTATTTTTATGCAATTTTAAAAGTAATCATTGGTTTTTTACCATTTACACTTCTTTTTGGCTTATTAACTGGAGTAAATATTTGGCTTTGTTTATTAATTCCTTTATTTGTAGCATCAGCTAAAATATCTATCGCTGCTTACAATCTATATTTATATAATGAAAAAGGAATTGTTATTAATGAAAATAATCCTGTAAAGCACGTTTGGTTACTTATTTTAATATTTTTAGCACTTGCTTATGGCTTACCAGCTTTAAATGTTATAGTTCCACCTATAGTATCACCAATCATCATGATTCTTACAATTTTAATCAGTATTGTAGCGATAAAATACATTTTTAAGTTTAATAAATACCGTGAAATGTACAAAAAAGTTTTAACAGGAGTAACAGTAAATGTTACAACTAGTGCAAATCAAATAGCTAAAGATACTGTATTAAAACAGATTAGTATTGATAAAAAGTTAACTAATAATAAAAAAGGTTTTGCTTATTTTAATGATTTATTTATAAAAAGGCACAGTAAATTGCTTTTAAAAAGTGCTAAAAAGGTTGCCATGATAAGTGCTATTGTTATTGGAATAGTTATTCTTATTATTACTATGAATCAAGAATTAAAACAAGAGATAAACAATATAATTATGACATACTTACCATATTTTGTCTTTATTATGTATCTAATTAACAGGGGAGAAAGTATTACCAGAGCAATGTTTATGAATAGTGATCATTCCATGCTTACTTATGCTTTTTATCGTAAACCAACATCAATATTAAACCTATTTAAAGAAAGATTAAAAAGCATAATACTAATTAACTTACTTCCAGCATCAATCATAGGGATTGGTTTATCTTTAATCCTTTATGCTTCTGGTGGAACAGATAATAATTTAAATTATTTAATTATATTTATTTCCATTATAGCCATGAGTATCTTCTTCTCAGTTCATCATTTAGTGATATACTATTTATTACAACCGTATAATATCAATAGTGAAACCAAAAATACCACATACACTATTGTAAATATTTTAACCTATGTTGTATGTTATTACATGATTGATTTAAGATTACCTACGTTTTATTTTGGCCTAGCTACAATAGTTTTTGCATGTTTTTATAGTGTAATATCATTATTATTAATTTATAGGTTAGCTCCAAAAACATTTAAAATTAGAGTTTAAAAAGACATGATAGGAAATAGCTTTATTACTTCATAAATACAGAGTAGGAAAAGCGAATATTAAAAACTTTGATAAAGTCATATTAAAAAGATTTAAAGAATAAAAATTTATTGTCATAAATAAAAAAATATGGTATATTATAAAAGTAAAACAAAAGAAAGACAAGTAATAGCATGATCTTTAATAGAAAGCTTATGGTTGATGGAAATAAGTAAGAAAGTGTTATGAAATCTCCTTTCTAGTGGGACTAATTCTCCCCGGGTAAAACCGTTATATGAATTAAGCAAAGAAAAGGATGGTACCGTCATATTTGACTCCTTTACACCATTCTTTTTTATTTTAGAAAGTAGGAAGAAAAATGATTGATATTAAATTAATAAGAGAAGAAAGAGAACTAGTGCGCGAAAACATTAAAAAGAAGTTTCAAGACGAGAAACTGCCATTGGTTGATGAGATTTATGAATTAGATGTAAAATTTAGAAATGCTAAAAGTGAAGCAGATAATCTTCGGAATGAAAAAAATAAATTAAGTGACCAAATTGGTTCTTTAATGCGAGAAGGAAAGAAAGAAGAAGCATTAGAAATCAAAGAAAGGATAGCATCTATATCTAACCAAATCGCTGACCTGGAAATTCAAGAAGAAAATTTAGAAAAAATAGTTAAAGAAAAAATGATGTTAATTCCCCAAATCATTGATGATTCTGTTCCTATTGGAAAAGATGATTCAGAAAATGTAGAATTAGAAAGATTTGGTGAACCTTTTGTACCTGATTATGAAATACCTTATCATGCTGATATATGCGAAAAATTTAACGGGTTAGATAAAGAAGCAGCAGGAAGAACAAGTGGAAATGGTTTTTATTATTTAATTGGGGATATAGCAAGACTTCATAGTGCAATGCTTGCTTATGCTCGCGATTTCATGATTGATAAAGGCTTTACTTATTGTGTACCACCTTTTATGATTCGTAGCGATGTAGTAAATGGTGTTATGTCTTTTGCCGAAATGGATGCGATGATGTATAAAATAGAAGGCGAAGATTTATTCTTAATTGGAACAAGTGAACACTCTATGATCGGAAGATTTAAAGGGGAAATCATAAAAGAATCAGAATTACCTATAACTCTTACTTCGTATTCTCCATGTTTCCGTAAAGAAGTTGGTGCTCATGGGTTAGAAGAGCGAGGACTATATCGTGTTCATCAATTTGAAAAAGAAGAAATGGTTGTACTATGTAAACCAGAAGATGCTATGGATTGGTACAATAAGATGTGGCAGTATACAGTAGAATTTTTTAGAAGTCTAGATATTCCCGTAAGAACGCTAGAATGCTGTAGTGGCGATCTTGCTGATTTAAAAGTTAAATCATGTGATGTAGAAGCATGGAGTCCAAGACAACAAAAATATTTTGAAGTAGGTTCATGTTCAACTCTAGGAGAGGCTCAAGCAAGACGTTTAGGTATTCGAATGAAAACAGATAAAGGAAATAAATATGTTGCAACACTAAATAATACTGTTTTAGCAACCCCAAGAGGATTAATTGCTTTCTTAGAAAATAATTATCAAAGCAATGGTAGTGTAAAAATTCCTAAAGCTTTACAGCCATATATGGGAGGAAAAGAAGTAATAATACCAAGCAAATAATCTGAGTTTTATTAAAAGCTTTTATTATAGAAGGAATTCTCCTTCTTTTTCTTTTTGAGTAGAAACTAAATTGACTAGAACAAGTAAGTTTGTTACAATTATTTTGAAATGATAAAAAAATGGAAGGGAATAAAAAATTATGATTAAAGCAATTGTCTACAATACAAACACTGAACATACCAAAGAATATGCTCAGCTTTTAAGTGAAGAATTAAAAATACCTGCCTATTCATTAGAAGAAACAAATCATTATTTGAAGAAAGACGATGAAATTATTTATTTAAGCTGGATATGTGCAGGAATTGTAACCAAATTAACTAGAGTTAAGAAGAAATACAAAATAAAATGTATAGGTATGGTTGGGGCTTATCCTAAAAATGATCAATATGTAAAAGAGTTGCAAAAAGCTAACCAATTAACTATACCTAGCTTCTATTTACAAGGAGGGCTCAATTATTCTAAATTAAAAGGAATGAAAAAAATGATTGTTAAATTAGTAGGCAAAACAATACCAAAAGAAAACACTGAATTAAGAAGGCTATTTCAAAACGGGGGAAATTATGTAAGTAAAGAATCTTTAAAAGAATTAATAAAATTCATTAAAAATTATAAAGAAGAAAGAAAAGATAATGAATAACAAAATGATAAGCACTGTCCTATTTCTTTTTGGTTTTATAGAAACCTACTTAATTATGAGTTTTTATATTCCTTCATTAAAAATACTATTAATTGCTCCACCTCTAGAATACTTCTTAAAAAGCATTAGTTCAAGTTGGCTATTTAAAATAATTATATCTTCCTTAATTGGATTAAGTCTAAATGGTATTTATATATTAATAAAAAAAAGAAAAGTAAAGATTTATCCAAAAACTCTTTTGCTTGTAATTGTGATATGTCTTTTGTTAATAGTAATAGGAGCGATTTATTCCTCTTTACGTGCCAAATATTTTTAAAAAGAATTGACTAAAAAAGAAAAATATGGTTAATTATTAATAGGAGAGTGATAGAATGTTAGAAGGAAAAGTAGCCATCATAACAGGTGGAACAAGGGGAATTGGTTTAGCGATTGTAAAAAAATTCTTAGAAAATGGAGCTAAGGTAGCTTTACTAGGATCTAAAGAAGAAAGCGTAACAAATGCATTAAATGAACTAAAAGAACAAGAGGGAAAAGTAATAGGATTTTATCCAGATTTAACAAATATGAGTGAAGTAAAAGAAACTTTCCAAAAAGTTGTAGATAGTTTTGGTAAAATTGATATATTAGTAAATAATGCAGGGCTATCTTCTAGTACTAAAATAGAAGAGTATACAATAGAAGAATATGATAAAATAGCAAATGTAAATATGAAAGGCGTATTTGTCTGTTCAAAAGAAGCTGTACCATTTTTAAAGGAAACCAAAGGTAGTATAATTAATATTTCTTCTATGGTAAGCATTTATGGCCAACCTGCAGGATGCGTATATCCAATGAGTAAATTTGCTGTAAATGGATTAACTAAATCTTTATCAAGAGAATTAGCACCATTGGGAATTAGAGTAAATGCTGTAGCTCCTGGGATCACAAAAACAGATATGGTAGCAAGCTTACCTGATGAAATGATTAAACCTTTAATTGCTACAATACCTTTAGGAAGAATTGGCGAGCCAGTTGATATAGCTAATGCTTGTCTATTTTTAGCATCTTCTATGGCTAGTTATGTAACAGGCGAGATCATGCAAGTAGATGGAGGAGCTAGAACTTAAGATTATCACAAGATAATCTTTTTTAAAGAGATGAAGAAAGTAGAAGAAATCTTATATTCTTTATCAAAGTCAAAGTTTAGAAGTAGTTTTCATTTAAAAGAAAAAGATAAAGAATATATAAAACAAAAAGGAATAGATAGAGTAGAAAGCCATGCTTATGATTTTTTAAGAAGTAGACTTGCACCTGCTGTAATACCGAGTGATGGACGACAAACCCCAATGAAGGGTCATCCTGTGTTTATAGCAGAGCATGCTACTGCCACTTGTTGTCGTAATTGTTTATATAAATGGTATAAAATCCCTAAAGGAAGAGAATTAACTAAAGAGGAAATAACATTTTTAGTGAGAGTAATTATGGCGTGGATCAAAAAAGAACTAGATAATAAATAATGAACATGTTATAATGTTTCTATAAAAGCGATAAAAAGGGATATTTTAAGGAGGAGGAAAATAAATGATTTGTACAAGTAGTCATAATAATTGGCAATCAGATAAGTACACTACCTATGCTATCTCTGGTAATCGCGGTAAAAATGCTGATTATCACGGAAAATGCTATCCCAAGCTAGCGCCAAAACTATCTTTTTGGAAAATATGGCATGATAATATTGGTAAAATTCCAGAAGAGGAAAATAATAGATATTATGTTCAAGAATATTGGAATCAAGTATTATCAAAATTAGATCCTGAACAGGTTTATAAAGAACTTGATAACTCTATATTACTTTGTTATGAGGCAAACACCGAATTTTGTCATAGACATATTGTTGCCGCATGGTTTGAAATATTATTAGGAGTAGAAGTTCCTGAGGCCAAAGCAAAGGATTATGAAATTGAATACCATATAGACAGACCAGAATACATTAAAGAGTATCTAGAAGAAGCTATGAGAACGAATAGAAACATGCGTGGTTTTACTTCTTTAAGAGCATTATATTTATTTGAAAAAGGAGAAAAACTTGAATTACTAGCAGATGAATTAGAAAGTAAAACTAAAGAATGCTATGACAATTACAGACAAGCTGCTTGTTTTTTGAAATGTGATGCTGACCAAGCAGAAGATGAGTATAGAAAATTAACCCGTTAACTGAAACGGGTTTTTAATTTAATATAAAAAAGAACCAAAAAATAAAGAAAAGGAATAGTATTTATCTTTGTTATTTAGTATAATTAATTTTGAGGTGAAACAATGTTAAAAGTAGACAACATTAAAAAGAAATTTACAAAACTAACCAAGAAAAAAGAGCATATTGAATTTTATGCTAATAATGGAATTAGCCTAGAAGCAAATGATGGAGAAATTATTGGCATTTTAGGTCCAAATGGTGCTGGTAAGACAACACTTTTGCGTATTATCGCGGGTATACTAGAACCAACTAGTGGTAGTGTATCTTTTGATGGGCTAAACTATCAAGATAATGAAACAGAAATTAAAAAAAATATTGCTTATTTATCAGGAAATACAAAAATATATAATACCTTAAGTTCCTATGAATTACTACACATGTGCGCGGATATTTATGGAGTAGAGAAAAAGGATATTGAACCAAGAATTATGGAAATTGCCAAAATATTAAATATGGAATCTTTTTTATACAACCGTATAGGTTCCTTATCTACTGGTCAAACCCAAAGAGTAAACATTGCTAGATGTTTAATTCATAATCCTAAATATTACATTTTAGATGAAGCAACAAGTGGACTTGATATTATTTCTAGTGAGATTATTTTAAGATTCATTAAAGAAGAAAAGAAGAAAGGGAAGACCATTTTATATTCTACCCATTATATGGAAGAAGCTGAAAATATATGCGATAGAGTAATCATGATAAATAAAGGGTGTATTATCGCTGAAGGTACTCCTGATAATATCAAAAAGGATACTGGGACAACAAATTTAAGAGATGCATTCTTTAAATTAATAGAGGGGGATAACCATGAAGAATAATATTTTAAATATATTAAAAAAAGAATTAAGAGAAATGTTTAGAGATAAAAAATCTTTATGTATGATGTTAATTATACCGATTTTTATTCCCCTACTTGTAATTGGTATGTCAGCTTTATTTGAAAGTCAGATGAACATGCCTATAACAGAATATAATACCATTGGCTTTGACTATGAATTAAATGAAGTAGAAGAAAGTATTATAGAAAGTTTAGAAATTAATGCTGTTGTGGATACGAAAGAAAATCTAGAAGAGAAATTTAATAATGGCGAAATAGCTTTATTCATTACTAAAGAAAATAATGTCTATACAATAAATGGTGATGATACAGATACAGCGACATATGCTACTAACTTAGCAGAAAGCTATTTTAATGCTTATAAAGAATATTTACAAACGGATTATTTAGCCAATAATAATGTCAATCCTGAAGACGTATTAAATATCATTGTTTTAGAAGAAAATATATCTGTTGAAGAAAATTTCTTTTCAAGTTATGTCATGAACTATGCCTTTTTATTTATCATTATGGCGATAACGGTATCAGCAACATATCCAGCAACCGATGCAACTGCTGGTGAAAAAGAAAGAGGAACATTAGAAACTTTACTTACCTTTCCAATTAAAAGTAAAGATATCATTATTGGTAAATTCTTAAGTGTTTCTCTATCTTCAATGATTACAGGACTATTAAGTTTAATACTGGCTATTCTATCTTTAAAAATTGCGAATAACATGTTTAGTATCTATGAAGAAGTAAATTTAATGTTACCCGCATCTAGCTTAATCTTTGCTATCATTGTAATTATCGCTTATTCCTTCTTAATTAGTGGTTTATGCATAGCCATCGCTTCTTCATCAAAAACATTTAAGGAAGCTCAAAGCGCTTTAACCCCATTAACATTCATTTCTTTCTTTCCTGGAATGATTGCTTTTATGATTGGAATTACGACAACCAATCTATTCGCTTTAATTCCTTTCCTAAATTACACCTTGATATTCACAGATATAACTAACGGAACAATTAATTATGTTCATATCTTACTCATGCTTTTATCGACGATAATAATCATTGCCATTGTCTTAAAAGTAATTATCAAACAATATAAAAGTGAAAGAGTGCTATTTGGTTAATGATTGAGGGCAAAGTATATTTTGAAGATGAACTTGTACAAGTAAAAGTAATAAGAAAAAACAATAAAAATATTTATTTTCGCTTTGATCAAGATAATAATTTAATTGTAACAGTACCTATTCGAATTAGTATCAAAAAAGTTTTTGCTTTAATTGAAGAAAACAAAAAATCTTTAGAAAGAATGTGGGAGCGAAGCAAGAAAAAGCAAGATAAAGAAGACGAAGTAAGACTACTTGGATTAAAATATGATTTAGAAATAAATGATAGTTATAAAGAAGTAACTTTTGATGAAGGAATAATTTATACAAGTAGTAAATCTGTACTAGATAAATATATAAATAATTTTACTAAGAAAGTATTCATAGAAGAGATTAACAAAATATTAGCAATTATGCCAAATATCCCAGAGTTCACATTAAAAATACGAAAAATGAAATCTAGGTGGGGCGTGTGTAATTATGTCAAAAAGACAGTAACTTTAAATTCAGAATTAATCAAATATGAAAGAGAGATTATTGATTATGTTATTGTCCATGAATTTAGTCATTTTACTCATCACAATCATAGTAGTGCTTTTTGGAACTATGTAGGAAATTTTTATCCAGAGTATAAAAAAGCTAGGAAGGAGTTAAGAGAAGAATGAACATAGAATCAGTAAATAATAGCAAAGTAAAAGAATGGTCTAAATTAAAGATAAAAAAATATCGTGATGAGACGGGTTTGTTTTTAGTTGAAGGAGATCATATACTCTCTCAAGCGATGGTTAAAAGAAGTATTAGGGAAGTAATTTCTGTTGATAAAACCATGGAAATACCAGGTATACCTTTTTATTTAGTGACAGATCCTATTATGAAAAAGTTATCTAATCAAGTTAGTGGCACTAAAGTGATTGGTGTATGTAAAAAATTAACAGAAAGAGAAATCATGGGGAATGTATGCTTATTAGATAATATCCAAGATCCTGGAAATTTAGGTACTATTATAAGAAGTGCTGTAGCATTTAACATCGATACCATTATTTTAAGCAATGATTCTGTCGATTTATACAATGATAAAGTTATCCGTTCAAGTGAAGGTATGCTTTTTGATTTAAATATTATTCGTGCTGATTTAAAAGAACAAATAAGTAGATTAAAAGAAAAGGGGTATAAAATCTATGGAACAGATGTATTAAGTGGTACAAATTTAAAAGACATGAAATTTAGTAAAAAAACAGCGATAATTATAGGAAATGAAGGCAAAGGAATGAAAGAGGAATTAAAAAGTATTTGTGATGGACTGATTCATATAGAGATTAATTGTGAAAGTTTAAATGCATCTGTAGCAGCCAGTATATGTTTTTATGAGGTGGCAAAATGAAACCAATGAAATTAACAGAAGAAAAAGCAAATAATAAAATCAGAGAATATCTTCTAAAACAAACAGACTGTGGAGAAGAAATGCAAATATTTACTAATATTACTAATGGAAAAATAACTCATTATTATGTTTATGAAGAAATATTTCATCATACTGAAAAAGTAAAAAGATTTTCAATCTTAAGTTTTACCGATTATATTCGCTTATTAAAAAGTGCTTTACAAGAAAAAGGATATGAAGTATATTTCATTAACCCAATAATAAGAGAAGATTTAAGATATGAAATCCACTTTCGGGTGTATGATTTAGGTAACTCAAGAAAACGGGTGAGAAGATGAACTTGATTTATGTAGGAAAAATTGTCAATACTCATGGAATCAAAGGAGAAGTCCGTTTATTAAGCAATTTTGAAGAAAAAGACTTAGTATTTAAAAAAGATTTTAAAGTTTATGTTGGGGATGAAAGGAAAGAATTGATCATTAATTCTTATCGCCCTCATAAAGAGTTTGACATGTTAACTTTTAGAGGTATTGAAGATATCAATCAAGTCTTAAAATATAAAGGGAAGAAAGTGTATATTGATAAAGAAGATTTGCATTTAAAAGAAGATGAGTACTTATTAGAAGATTTAATTGGGATGGAGATAATATTTGATGGAGAAGCCTTAGGAGTAGTAAAAGATATTTATGAAGCTCCTCAAGGTAAATTGTTATATATAACATTTGCAAAAAATTATTATATACCTTATAATAATTATTATATAAAAGAAATTGATACAAAGAAAAAAGAAATACACGCAGAAAATATTAAGGGACTGATTTTATAATGAGAATAGATATTTTAACATTATTTCCAAATATGTTTGATGGTTTTATTCATGAAAGTATTATTAAAAGAGCGATAGAAAGAGGATTAATTGAAATAAACTTGATTAATATTCGGGATTTTACTCTCCTAAAAAACGGCCAAGTTGACGATACTCCCTATGGTGGAGGATCTGGCATGGTATTAATGTGTGAACCTGTAGTAAGAGCAATAGAATCAGTAAAAACAGATGATGCCAAAGTGTATTTAATGTCACCTCAAGGTAAAGTTTTTAATGATTTTCTAGCAGGAACTCTCTACGAAAGTACTAAACATTTAATTTTAGTATGTGGACATTATGAAGGTTTTGATGAGCGAATAAAAAATTTTGTTGATGGAGAAATAAGTATAGGAGATTACATCTTAACTGGAGGGGAAATTCCTGCTATGGCAATCACCGATTGTATAGCAAGATTTATTCCAGGTGTAATTGATAGTGAATCTTTCCAAAATGAATCATTCAAAGATAATTTATTAGATTATCCAGTATACACTAAACCAAGAGAGTTTAGAGGATTAAAAGTACCAGATGTTTTACTAAGTGGAGATCATAAAAAAATAGATGAATACCGTAAAAGCGAACAGATAAGAATAACTAAAGAAAAAAGACCAGATTTATTAAAGTAGGTGAGTAAAATGAGTTATATGATAAAGAAATTAGAAAGCACTTATGAATTAACAAAATTTAATTATCAAATAGAGGGTTTTTCCTATCCCATCAAACAAAACAAAAGAGGAAATTTAAAAATAAAAGAATTAATTATTGTTAATCCTGAAATTACTTCCAATTTAATTTGTCATAATTTTAATAAGAAATATCAAAAAATAGTAGAATATTTCTTTAATAATAGTGATGTTGATGATGATAATGCAGGAACAAATTTAATGATAGCCTTAGATGAAGTAGCTCGTCTTCGCACCATTATTATTAATAAATATAAACGTTTCTTAAAAAAGAAAAAGGAAGAAGAGCTATTAAAGAAATTAAAACTATTAGAAAATGAATTACGTGTAAAAATAATTGATTTTAAACTCATAAAAGAACAAGAACTTACTCATAATAATATTGAAGAGAAAAGCAAAAGTAGATAATTTACTCTTGCAAAATACATAAAAATAAGTTATAATGTTTAACAGCTAGTAGTTATGACTCCGTAGCTCAGCTGGATAGAGCAATCGCCTTCTAAGCGATCGGTCGAGTGTTCGAATCACTCCGGAGTCACCACTTAGTTTATTAAGTCCATACGGACTTGATAGTGTAATTTATTGTCGGGAAAATTAAATTATAGGATTAAGGATGTGCT
>ERZ1643251.2149-NODE-2149-length-20663-cov-6.711714_pt1 | contig 20663 bp, 12 predicted proteins | sample MGYA00579261_ERZ1643251 | MGnify/ENA primary metagenome ERZ1643251 (study PRJEB29033, sample SAMEA4952267) | chicken gut metagenome | biome: Broiler Chicken; feature: Gastrointestinal Tract; material: Caecum | place: Ireland | collected 2018 | study: Broiler... | reverse complement strand
TTTCGATCTCGTCGAAGAGGACGATGGAATAGGGTCTGCGGCGCACCGCCTCGGTGAGCGCACCCCCTTCCTCGTACCCGACGTATCCGGGAGGCGCACCGATCAGACGGGAGACAGAGAACTTTTCCATGTACTCCGACATATCAATACGCACGATGTTCTTCTCGTCATCGAAGAGGTTTTCCGCAAGCGACTTGGCGAGCTCCGTCTTGCCCACGCCCGTCGGCCCGAGGAACAGGAAGGAACCGATGGGACGGTTGGGATCGGAAATACCCGCACGCGAACGGAGAATTGCGTCCGAGACCTTGCTGACGGCCTCGTCCTGGCCGACGACCCGCTTGTGCAGATCGTCCTCAAGGTGCAGGATCTTTTCCCGCTCCCCTTCCTTGAGCTTCGCAACGGGAATGCCCGTCCAGCGGGCGACGATACGGTTGATTTCCTCTTCCGTGACCTCGTCCTGCAAAATCGCGTCTTCCCGCGAATTGACGCTCGACTTCGCCTTTTCCAGCTTTTTGTTGAGCTCGACGAGCGTCCCGTACTTCAGCCGCGACGCCTCTTCAAACTTGCCCGCGCTCATCGCGGAATCGATCTCGCCGTTGACGCGGTCGATCTCCGCCTTGATCTCCTTCTCGGCGCGGATGGCGTTCTTCTCATCCTCCCACTTTGCCTTCATCGTGGCAAAGGTCTCTTTCAGCGAGGCGAGCTCCTTCTTGAGCGCCTCCAAACGCGCCTGCGAAAGATTGTCGCTCTCCTTGGAAAGCGCCTTCTCCTCCACTTCGAGCTGCGCGATCTTACGGTTCATCGCGTCCATTTCCGCCGGCATGGAATCGATCTCCGTGCGGATCATCGCCGCCGCCTCATCCACAAGGTCGATCGCCTTGTCGGGAAGGAAACGGTCGGTGATATAGCGGTTGGACAGCACCGCCGCCGCCACGAGCGCATCATCGTGAATGCGCACGCCGTGGAAGATCTCAAAGCGCTCCTTCAGCCCGCGCAGAATGGAGATGGTGTCCTCCACCGTCGGCTCGTTGACCATGACGGGCTGGAAACGACGCTCCAGCGCGGCGTCCTTTTCGATGTATTTGCGGTATTCGTCCAGCGTCGTCGCGCCGATGCAGTGCAATTCTCCTCGCGCCAGAAGCGGCTTCAAGAGGTTGCCCGCGTCCATCGCGCCGTCCGTCTTGCCCGCGCCCACAACCGTGTGCAACTCATCGATGAAGAGCAGGATGTTGCCGTTGGACTTGGTGACCTCGGCAAGCACCGCCTTCAGACGCTCCTCGAACTCGCCGCGGTACTTCGCACCCGCAATGAGCGCGCCCATATCGAGCGAGAACAGCGTCTTGTTCTTCAGCGTCTCGGGGACATCCCCCTTGACGATCCGCTGAGCAAGCCCCTCGGCGATGGCCGTCTTGCCGACGCCCGGCTCGCCGATGAGAACGGGGTTGTTCTTGGTCTTGCGCGAAAGAATACGGATGACGTTCCGAATTTCTTCGTCACGCCCGATTACAGGCTCGAGCTTGTGCTCGCGTGCCCGCTTGGTGAGATCGGTTCCGTATTTTTCCAGCGCCTCGTAGGTCTCCTCGGGGTTGTCGCTCGTCACGTTCTGATTGCCGCGCACCTGCTTCATCCCCTCCAGAAATTTGTTCTTGCTGAGCCCGAACCGCGCGAAAATCTCCTTCAGTCCGCGCTCGTCATTGTCAAAGAGACACAAAAAGAGATGCTCGACCGAAATGTACTCGTCCTTCATCCCCTCCGCGAGCTTCTCTGCCTCGTTCAGAATGCGGTTGACCGCCGGCGTCGCATACGGCTGCGATCCGCCGGACGTCCTGGGCAGACGCTCCACGGCCTCCTTGATCGCCTCCGTCAGCCCGTCGGCATCTCCTCCCGCACGCTTCACGATGCGATAACAAAGTCCGTCTTTGTCCATGAGCACAAGCGCAAGATGCAGTGCCGTCAGCTCCGGGTTGCCGTACTCCGAGGCAACATTCTGCGCGTTCTGCACCGCCTGCAACGATTTTTGCGTAAACTTGTTGGCGTCCATATCTTCCTCCTCCGGAAGCGGCTCCTCCGCTCCCTCGTTTGTTTCCCGTGTTGATTATACCGCAAAATTTCCCCCCTTAAACAAATATGAACACACGTTCGGAAAAATTTTTTGTCCCCTCTCCCGCTTTGCCAACTCGCCGCATCGCCTTGTCCTCTGCGCCCTTTTTCCTTGACCTGCCGCCGCGCTTCTCTTCCCCTGCGCCGCCTTGCCCCTGGCATCCTTTGCCGCCTTTTTCCTTGACCTGTCGCCGCACCGCCGTTTGTCTTTGCCTGCCCCGTCATTTCTCCTTGCCCCCTTGACTTTGCCCTTCAATCACGTTATAATGTGGAAAAGGACACCCGACACCTCTCATATCCGTACGGAGGGCTTATGCTGGAGATACGCAATCTCGTAAAAATCTACACGACGAAAGGCGGCGAGCCCGTACGCGCGATCGACGGCGTATCGGCGCGGTTCCGCGAGACGGGCATGGTCTTTCTTCTGGGCAAGTCGGGGAGCGGGAAGTCGACGCTGCTCAATCTGTGCGGCGGTCTTGACACGCCCGACGAAGGCGAGATCATCATCAAGGGGCGGAGCAGCAAGGACTTTTCCCCTTCCGACTTTGACAGCTACCGCAATACATACGTTGGATTCATCTTTCAGGAGTACAACATTCTGGAAGAGTTCACGGTCGCGGACAACATCGCGCTTGCGCTCGAGTTGCAGGGAAAGAACAAGGCGCAGGACGCCGTGGAGCGCATTCTGGAGGAAGTCGATCTGGCGGGATGCGGCAATCGCAAGCCGAACACGCTTTCGGGCGGACAGCGTCAGCGCGTTGCCATCGCGCGCGCCCTTGTAAAGGACCCCGAGATCATCATGGCGGACGAACCGACGGGCGCGCTCGACTCGGAAACGGGGAAACAGGTGCTGGATACGCTGAAAAAGCTGTCCCGCACCAAACTTGTGCTCGTCGTCACCCACGATCGGGAATTTGCCGAAATGTACGGCGACCGCATCATCGAGCTGAAAGACGGGAAGATCATTTCCGACGTCACGCGCACCGAACAGGGCGCAACGGAGGAAAACATCCGCTTCACGGACGACGTCATTGCCATTCGGAGCGGAGCGCAGCTGACGGCCCGCGACCTTGAAAAGATCAACGCCTTTCTCGCGCGGCGCGAGGAGCCGATCGTCATTACGGCGGAAAAACAATCCGTCGAACGGGTCTTATGCGACGCCTGCCTCGAAGAGGGTTCCGCCGCATTCTCCGGCACGGACGAGACGCGCATTGCCGCAAAGACCTATACGGCGGAAGAGAGCCGATTTATCCGCTCCCGACTTCCCCTTTCGCGCGCCATTCGCATCGGGGCAAGCAGTATGCGCGTCAAACCCGTACGGCTCGCCTTTACCATTTTCCTCTCCGTTCTCTCATTCATCATGTTCGGGCTGTTCTCCACGCTCACCTTCTTTGACCGCGCGGAGACCTCGCTGCGGACGTACCGCGATCTCGGCTACGAGATGCTTTCGCTCATCAACAACTATCAGTACCGCAATACCTCCTATGTCGACGGAAAAGAAAGCGAGAGCTGGGCAGAGAGCCGCACGACGCTCTTTACGACGGACGACTACGAGGCTCTGCGCGACCAATTCGGCCCCGACACCATCGGCATCTATAACTACGGCTCCATCGGATCTACGAGGAAATTTGTCCCCGAAAACGTCAGATCTCCCGCCTCATATTCTGCCCGCTATTACTATGCAGGGATTTCCGGACTGGCGGCCGTCGACCCCGCCTCGCAGTACTGGACGGGGAAACTTCTCACGGATACCGACTTGTCCGCCCTCGGCCCCGACGATATCGTCATCTCCAGCTATACCTTTGACAGCATCTGCCACTTCGGCCTGTATTCAGACGGCCGTTTCTCCCGGCAGATCCCCCTTTCGACATACGACGACATTGTCGGAAAACCGCTCTTCTATCCGTCCGAATCGGGGGAAGATGTCCTGCTCACGGTGCGCGGGGTGTACCGCAGCGATTTCCCCGCCGAATTTGACCTGCTCAAAGACCCGCCTGCCATTGCCACGCCGCAGTCGGAAAGTCTGCAACAGCGTTTTACCCTGGAACTCAAATACGGCCTGTATGACATCGGCCTTGTCTGCAACGACTTTTACGACGCACATCTAGCGGACTTTTTTAATCCGAATTTTCTCCTCCCTCCCGAGTATACGTTCGTGCGGCTCGGGGAGAGCTATCCCATCCTCGGCTCCTCCGCCGACCCGGACGACTCATTCGGCTATTGCAACCAAGCATTCGGCTACCCGCCCTCGCACGGGGATCTTCCGACGCTCATCTCCCGTTTTGACGGAAAACCCTGCGATACGCCGCTTGCCCACGGCGAGGCGATCGTCCCCTACGACGTCATCGAACAGCAGCTTCGGCCGATCATCGAGACACTCTACGAAGAGATGCTCCTTCAGGCAAACGGCGATCCCGTGCAGAAAGAGGCGGCCGACGCCTGGCTGGAGGCCATCCGGACACAGTCCGAGATCTTGCGCCTCGGGAATGAATACGACTACGACGTGACCGAGGCGGACATTTCCGCCGCCCTGACGACGTTTTATTCCCTCCTGGAACAGCTCAACGACGGCCCTGATCTCGCCTATGATCCGAATATCGTGATCCCGACTCAGCCCGACGAGACCTCCTTCACCATCGTCGGCTTCTACTACGGCAGCATGAACGCCAACGAGAGCGGATTGTACGTCTCTCCCGACGACTTTCAGGCGCTCTATCGGCAATCCTACGCCGACAAAGACGAAGAAGCGGCCTATGTCGTTCAGAGCACAAACTACGTCCTTCCCGAAAACGCCCGTTTTCAGCACATCGCCGTACCCATCCCCGGGAACAACCGCGCCCTGCGCGCCCTGCTGCATGACGAGGGCGTCATCGATTCGCAGAACGACACCTTCTATACCGTCGATTCCATCGTCGCCTATCAGATCAACGCCGTCACCGAAACCATCCGCCTCCTCGAGTACATCTTCCTCCTCATCGGCGTCGTGATGGCCGTCTTTTCCATGCTGCTCCTGTTCAACTTCATCTCCGTGTCCATCTCCAACAAGAAAAAAGAGATCGGCATTCTGCGCGCCGTCGGCGCCCGCGGCATGGACGTCTTTAAGATCTTCTTCTCCGAAGCCGCCCTCATCGGACTCATCTGCTATGTCCTGTCCGTCATCGTCTGCTTCGTCCTATGCGACGTCTTAAACCGCCTCGTCGCCACAACACTGCCCGTCGCCATCTTTATCTTCGGGCCGCTCTCCTGGCTCGTCATGCTGGCGATCGCCGCACTCACTTCCTTCCTCGCAACCCTCCTCCCCGTGCGCAGCGCCGCAAAGCGCAAACCCGTGGAGAGCATCCGCGCCCTCTGATCAACGCCGCGGACGAAAAGACCTTGGCATAATCACAACAATTCCCTTGCACGGAACGGGTGCGCCGACCGTGCAGAATCGAGGAGACATCTATGCTGGAGATCCGCAATCTCACACAATCGCATTCAAAGCAAAAAGAGCCCGTTTTAAGCGACGTATCCCTGCAATTCGGTGCGTCGGGCATGGTATTTCTGACGGGAGATCCGGCGAGCACGTCTGCCCTGCTTGCGCTGTGTGCGGGAAAAGAACGCGCCGACGCGGGAGAAATTCTCTACGACGGCGAAACGAGCCGTTATTTTGCCGCCGACGACTACGACCGTCTGCGGGGAACGACGGTTCACTATGTCGGCGACAAGAGCGATCTGGCGGAACGCGCCTCGGTAAAGCGCAATCTTGCGCTCGGGCTTTCGTTCGGCAAGACGCTCCCGTACAGGGAACGGCGGGCGCGCATCGAGCGCGTCCTTCGCGAAACAGACCTTACGGAATCTGCGAAGATCAAGATAAAGCGGCTTTCTAACGCAAAGCGCCACCTTGTGCAGATCGCCCGCGCCGTTGCGGGCGTCCGCCCTATTCTTCTGATCGACGAGACAGCCCCGACGCGCTCCGCCGAAGAGATCGGGCAGGCGCTTGACATTCTGCGCGCGCACGCGGACGAGCGGCTCATTCTCGTTGCCCTGAACGATCCGAGCCTTGCGGCGCAATACGGCGGGCGCATCGTCACGCTGGAGCACGGCGTCGTGACAAAGGACGTCCTCATGACGCCCGAAGGTGTTTTCCCCACGCGAGAGGACGATCTCTCCGTCTCCGCGGCGGCCTCGGCCGAGACGGAGATTGACGATTCCAAAGAGAACACGGACAACACGCTCCCCTTCGTACGCGCCCTTGCCATCGGCGCGCGGCGGATGTGGAAAACGCCTGTCAGTCTCATTCTTGCCTTTCTTTTCCTGGCGACGATGTTCACCGCCTTCGGAACAGGGACCACAGCGGCGCTGACCGAGCCTGAAAACCTCTTGACACGCGCCATAAGCGCCTCTCCCGAACCGACCCTGCGTCTGGAAAACCACTACTATCGGACGACGACCACCCGCCAGATGATCATGCAGGGAATGGTGTCCTCCCAGTCGTATCAATCGGAATACAATACCGCCTTCAACCCCTATGAGATCGATTCCATTCGCCGCACCTACAACGCCGACGCGTTGGGCGCCATGAACTTCGGCACGTCGCAATTTTATATCACCAATATCGGGCGGCCCAATGCCTCGCATCCCTTTTTCCGCCCGACGCTGCAGGGATTTGCGGAACTCTCCGAAGGAGAACACCCCTTCTGGCAGGCACAGATGCTGACCGATACCGACCTCTCCGCCCTCGGAGAAAACGATATCGTCATTTCCTCGCACACCTTTGAGACTTTGCAGACGCTGACGCTCGTCCAGGACGACGGGACCACGATCGTCCCGACCGACTATGACGACATTGTGGGCAGAACGCTCACGATCTCGGCGGGGTATTCGTCCTGGAACGAGTTCGAATATCCCTCCATAACCTGTACCGTCCGCGGCGTATTCCATGCCCAGCTGCCCTCCCGTTTCACCGACATGCTCGAACAGGACGGGAGCATACACGGCACGCCCGGAGAGTACTCCGCTTTGGAACAGGCGCTCGATAACGGCTGCTATGAGTGCGTGCTTGTCGCGCCTTCCTTCCGCGCGGCCCATCTTCCCGTACTTGGCGAACGTCCCATTCAGGTGGATTACGGTTTTACCGACATTCATACGACGTCCGAAGAGGGTATCGTGACGCAGATTCCCGCCAAGGCTGGAAAGCTGCCCGCCGACACGGGTTACGAAACTCCGCCCATCGCCTTCTACGACGGTCGCAAAACCGCCTCTCTCGCCGAAAACGAAATCGTCGTTCCTTTCCAATGCGTGGAAAATACCATTCAGGAGATCTTTTTGCAGGTCTCCTCCGACCGCAATAACATCCGCGCCGATGTCACCTATTGGGAAGAGCAGCTCTCGGCTCTGCAGGCAGAATATGCCGACCTGCTTGCGCAGATCGCGCAGGCAACGGGAAGCGAAGCCGACGCGTTGCAATCTCGGGCGGCAGAAGTGCTCGACAAAATCGGCAGTGCGCAGACCAGTTACGATGACGCATTGCAAAAAAAAGAACTGTATTCTACCTTCCCGGAAGATTACTCCGAATGGGTCACCACGTTTAATCGGGATTACTTCATCCTGCAATCGGGGCAGTACTTTCCCGACATGGAAGGCTCGGATATCGAGACCGCATCCGAAGAAATGCTGCAGTCTGCGGCCGATCACATTCTGAGACTTCTTGCCGTGCTCGACACCTATCCGATGGAAATAACGGAACAGACGCTCTACTGGCCCTCCTATGAACTCTGGGGCACCTATACCATCGTCGGGTTTTACTACGGCTATGCAAACGCCTATAACAGCGGATACTTCTTCTCCCCCAAGGCGTACAATGCGCTCATACAGGAGGATGAAAAGCGCATGGACAGCTCCTCCTTGCCCTATACCATCAACTCCACCCGCTATATCCTCCGCTCCGACGCCGTCTATGACTTTGTCCTTCTGCCCATGCCGCAGACGCGCGCACAGCTTCGTTCCCTGCTCGCGCAGCAGGGCGTCGCCAATGACCGCGACAGCTTTTTTACGGTCGAGTCCGCTTTCAATCAAAGCGTCCTCCTCTCGAGCAGTCAGGTCAACAATCTGTACTACGGCTCGTTTTCCATCTGCATCGTCGCAGCTGCCCCCACGATCCTCTTTCTCGCCCTCTTCCTGTGGAGATCGGCACGAAAGGGACGGCTGTCGGACTTTGCCCTCTACCATGCCCTCGGCGCCACCCGCCGCGACCTCGCCCGCATTCTGCGCGCACAGGCCGTCCTCCTGACCGCCGTGTGCTGCGTGATCGCCTTCGCCGTCGGAGCCGCCACCTGCTATCTGTTCGGGACATATCAGTCCCTCGCCCTCGGAACGCCCCTGTTCGTCTACGGGCCGCTCTCCTGGCTGGCCGTCCTGGCCGTCGGCGCATTCTGCACCCTCGTCGCCTCTCTGATCGCCGTCCACAAGAAAAGTCTCTGACGCACCCGCACAAACCTCCTACCCCCTTCATGGGACTGATCCGCCATGAACGGTTCGAGCCATATGCGTTCCGACCCCATGCTCGTTTTCAGGCATGCACCCTCCTGCCATGCGCTTTTTGCCATGTGCATGGAAATGAATCCTTCTCTTTTCCGCGCGCCTTTCGGCGCGCTTTTTTTGCCCCTGCTCCCTTATCGCCCTCCCTCTTTCTGTCCCATTTTCTGTCCCATGCGCCCCTTTTCCTGCACACTTTTCTCCTTTGCCTCATAGCTTTTCCCGTTCCCTACACAGTTTTCCCTTTCTCTCACACCTGTTTCCTTTGCCGCACACTTTTCTCCCGCTCCCTGCCGTCTCTCCCCATATCCCGCGCACCTTTTTCCCTTTGCCGCCGTATAGTATAGAGAATGCGCGCTCATTTCGGCGCGTCGGAGGGAAACATGAAGCTGTCCGTCTGTATGATCGTACGGGATGAGGAGCCCGTGCTTGCGCGTTGTCTGGAGAGTATCCATGGAGTTGCCGACGAGATCGTGATCGTCGACACGGGCAGTACGGACAAGACGACGGACATCGCGCGCAAATACACCGACCGTATCTTTTTCGAGCCGTGGAAGGACGACTTTGCCGCTGCGCGAAACGTATCCTTTGCGCATGCCACGGGCGACTATCTGATGTGGCTGGATGCGGACGACGTTCTGCCCGAAGCGTCCGTCAGTGCCTTTCCCGCCCTGAAAGAGCGCATCCTGGCGGAGCAGGCCGACGTCGTCGTCTGCAAATATCAGAATGCGGACTGCACCTTTTTCCGCGAGCGCATCGTGCGGCGGGAAGCGGGATTTTTATGGGAGGGACGCGTGCACGAGTGCATCACTCCGCGCGGAAAGATCCTCCGCGACGGGCTCACCGTCATCCACCTCGGGAGCGAAAAGCCGCGCGGCATGCGCAATCTGCACATCTATCAGAAGTGGCGTTCCGAAGAGGCGCTCTCGCCGCGCGATCTGTTTTACTACGGGCGAGAGCTCTACTACAACCGTCTGTACACCGAGGCGGTCGCCGTTTTGGAGGAGATGCTCGCGAAAGACGGCTGGTACGTCAACGAGATCGAGGCCTGCAAGACCCTTGCGGCGTGCCGCTACGCCGAGGGAAACCGCACGCAGGCTTTGGAAGCCCTCTTCCGCTCGTTCTTATACGGACGGCCGCGCGGCGGGATCTGCCACGCGATCGGCAGGAATTTTCAGGAGGAAAAGCGCTTTCGGGAGGCGATCTATTGGTACGAACAGGCCCTTGCTTGTCCCGATTACTCCGCAGAAGGCGATTTCGACAACCCCGCCGAGAGGACGCTCTTTCCGCTGCTGGGACTGACCTATTGCCATGAAGTGACGGGCGATCATGCGGCGGCGCGCGCGTATCACGCGCGCGCCGCCGCCCTCGCCCCCGATCATCCGTCCGTGCGCCACAATACCGCCTACTTCGCACAACAAAAAAGCCCGCAGGAACCTGCGGGCAAAAAATGACCAGACCGTCTGTGACTTTTTCTGACGAAATTCACTTTATCATCGCATTGGCAACGCGTTATGCGTTGGAGAATGCTTGCGCTGTCGGGATTCGTTTATGACCCGACGACAATTTTCGCGCGGGGCGAAAAGACGCTGTCGGGGGTCACGATGACTTCCCCGATCCGATCTGCGCGAACGACGCCGCGGCGTACGTTTTTGACGGAGTCGATCGTCCCGCGGATCTCGGCGCGGACGTCGCTGTACTCGAAAGCGAGGTCACAGTTCTCCATCGTGCAATCGATGAGGCGAAGGCGCTTGCAATAGCAAAGCGGCTGGGTCCCCTTGATATGACAGCGCACGAAGGTCAGCCCCTCCGAATACCAGCCGAGGTATTCTCCGTCCACCTCGCTGTCCGTCACGCATACGTCCTTGGCATGCCAGAATGCGTCCTTCGTGTGCAGTTCGGAATGCGAGATCCGCACCCCGCGCGTGTACTGGAAGGAATATTTTCCCGTAAAGCGCAGGCGATCGGCGTTCAGATCCCGACACTCTAAAAAGGCGTACTCGGACGTGAGCGAGACGTCTTTCAAATCAAGCGCACGACTCTTCCAGCCGAATTCCGGGGAGTCGATCTGCGTCTCGGAAATGCGCACGCCGCGGCACTCGCGCACCGCCTTGATTCCGTTCATCACAGAGCGCCCGATCGTCACATCGGTGTCGTACCAGAGCGCCGCACGGCAATTCTGCGTCATTTCACAGCCCGTGAGCCGCGCGCCGTGCGTATGCCAAAGCGGATAGCGCAGATCGAAGTAACAGTTTTCCGCAAGAATGCCGTGACTCTCCTTGAGTGCGGACTCTCCGTCCTCCGCGCCCTCGAACCGACAGCGGTCAAGGTGCAGATCTTTGGCTGCGTACAGTGCGCGTTCCGTCCCGAAGCGCGCTTCTTTTATCGTTTTCGTGTAATGTTCCATATCGTTGTATCACGGATATTCTATCACAGAATGCGCCGTTTGTCGAATGCCTGATTTCTATTGCTCGCCATGCCCGCAGGGAATAAATGAAAAGCAAAAAAAGACCTCCCGCAGGAGGTCTCTTTTTTGCAGTTTGATACAATCAGAAGTCGACTTCGGTATCGTAGTAGCAGCACTTGAGCAGCTTCTCCATCTCCTCGACGGAAGGCTGACGAGGGTTGGAACCCGTGCAGGCATCGCCGATTGCGTTGACCGCGATGTCGTGCAGTCTCTCGAGGAAGACCTTCTCGGGAACGAAGCCCTGCTCGCAGGGATAGCTGTCTGCGCCGTAGTTCTTGATGCAGTGAGGGATGTTCAGCTCGTCGTTCATCTTGCGCAGGTACGCAATGAGCGCCTTCACCTTCTCTTCGTCACTTGCCTTCTTGTCGCAGATCTCCATGTAGTCCACGATCTGGCCATAGCGCTTGAGCGCCGTGGGATCCTTCGCGTTGAAGGCGATGACCTTGGGCAGGTACATTGCGTTTGCAGCGCCGTGAATGATGTGCGCGCCGTAGTCTGCGAATGCAGCACCCGTCTTGTGCGCCATCGAGTGGACGATACCGAGCAGCGCGTTGGAGAACGCCATGCCGGCAAGGCACTGAGCATCGTGCATTGCGTCACGCTTCTCCATGTTGCCGTTGTAGGACTCCACGAGGTCGGCCTCGATCATCTTGATCGCGAAGATCGCAAGAGGGTCGGTGTAGTTGCAGTTTGCCGTGGACACATACGCCTCGATTGCGTGCGTCATAGCGTCCATACCGGTATGCGCGACGAGCTTCTTGGGCATCGTCTCGGCAAGCTCGGGATCGACGATCGCCACATCGGGCGTGATCTCGAAGTCTGCGATCGGGTACTTGATTCCCTTATCATAATCGGTGATGATGGAGAATGCCGTGACTTCGGTCGCCGTGCCGCTCGTCGAGGAGATCGCGCAGAACTTCGCCTTCTTTCTCAGCTGAGGGATACCGAATACCTTGCACATCTCTTCAAACGTGATGTCGGGATATTCGTACTTGATCCACATTGCCTTTGCCGCATCGATGGGAGAGCCGCCGCCCATGGCGATGATCCAGTCGGGCTGGAACTCCAGCATCGCCTGTGCGCCCTTCATGACCGTATCAACGGAAGGATCGGGCTCGATGCCCTCGAACAGCTTGACTTCCATGCCGGCTTCCTTCAGATAAGAGATCGCCTTGTCCAAAAAGCCGAACTTCTTCATCGAGCCGCCGCCGACGCAGATCATTGCTTTCTTGCCCTGGAAGGACTTCAGCGCCTCCATAGCTCCCTTTCCGTGATACAAATCTCTGGGTAACGTAAACCTTGCCATACAACTTACTCCTTTGATTTTTATGAACGTATCCGTTCACATTTTGTCCATAGAATATTATACACGCACCGCTCCGTTTCGTCAAGACCGTAGCGGAATTTTTTTCGGATTTTTTCACGGAAATTCCTGCCTGCCGACAGACATCGGCTACCGCGACGTCTCGGAGCAAAAAATGTGCGCGCCGCGTCAGCCGACGCGGCGCGCACAAATCGGGAAAGCCCGATCAGTTTGCAATATACATCTGCTTATAGGGGTTATCGCTGTTCGGCGTCAGGCGCACATACGAAGAGGAAAGAAGCATCCGTTCGTCCTTTCCGAACAACGCGCACCATTCCCGCACGAGCGAAGCGGCCTCCTTCGGAAGAGCGCTGAGCTTCTCCGCACGCACCTGGGCGGGAAGGCGCGGCGGGATCTCGGAACAGCGCAGAAAGATCTCGCCGCCGTGCATTCCCGTGCCGCAGAAGTTCCCCACGATGGGTTTTCCGTCCGTATGCAGTCCGAGGACAAGGATGGTGCCGCCCGCCTGATATTCTCCGAGGAAGCTCCCCGTCCGCCCGCCGATGACGATGGCAGGCTTATTCTCGCGGTATGCCTTGATATGAATGCCGCAGCGATAGCCGACGTCCCCTTCCACGAAGATCTTGCCCCCGCGCATGGCGTAGCCCGTCGCATCGCCCGCGCTTCCCGCTATGACGATGGTCCCGTCGTTCATGGTGTCGCCCGTCGCTTCCTGCACGTTTCCGTTGACGTGAATTTCGGCGCCGTTCAGGTATGCACCCAGGGCATTCCCCGGCGTGCCGTCGATCGTGATCTTTTTGTCCGAAAGACCCGTGCCGATGTACCGCTGTCCGATACAGTTGACGATCCGGATCTCACTCTGATTGCAGGAACGGACCAGCGCATTGAGCTGCACATAGTTCATTCCCTCCGCGTTCACCCTTTCCATCTTCAACCTCACATATTCTCGCCCGCGTAGCGCACGCCGAGAAGTTCCAGTTCGCGATCGGTCATGCCGACGCCGCGCAGCATGAGCCGATTGCCGCGGAGCGCTTCGATCGAGTTGATTCCCATGCCGCCCATCATCTCCTGGATCTCATGCTTCCAGGCCGTGACGAGATTGACCAGCCGCTTGTAGCCGACTTCGGGGTCCAGCCGCTCGACGAGCTCGGGCCGCTGCGTGGCGATCCCCCAGTTGCACAGTCCCGTATGACAGCTGCGGCAGAGGTGACAGCCGAGCGCGAGCAGCGCCGCCGTGCCGATATAGCAGGCGTCCGCACCCAGGGCGATCGCCTTCACCACGTCCGCCGACGAACGGATGGAGCCGCCGACGATGAGCGAGACCTCTTCCCGAATGCCCTCGTCGCGCAGGCGCTGATCCACCTGTGCGAGCGCAAGTTCGATGGGAATGCCGACGTTGTCGCGGATGCGGGTGGGCGCGGCGCCCGTTCCGCCGCGGTAGCCGTCGATGGCGATGATGTCCGCACCGCTGCGCGCAATGCCGCTTGCGATCGCGGCCGCATTGTGTACCGCCGCCACCTTGACGATGACGGGCTTTTTGTAGTCCGTCGCCTCCTTCAGCGAACAGACGAGCTGACGAAGGTCCTCGATGGAGTAGATGTCATGGTGCGGCGCGGGAGAAATGGCGTCCGTGCCGCGCGGGATCATGCGCGTCTCCGAGACGTCCTCGGTGATCTTCATTCCGGGGAGGTGCCCGCCGATGCCGGGCTTTGCGCCCTGCCCCATCTTGATCTCGATCGCGGCGGCGCCTTCGAGATACCCCTGAAAGACGCCGAACCGTCCGCTCGCCACCTGGACGATGGTGTTCTTGCTGTACTTATAGAAGTCCTTGTGCAGGCCGCCCTCGCCCGTATTATAGTACGTCCCGAGCGCCTCCGCCGCCCGCGCCAGACAGGCATGGGCATTGTAGCTGATCGACCCGTAGCTCATGGCCGAAAAGAGAATGGGGACTTCCAGCGGGAGCTGCGGCGCAAGCAGATCTCTGATCTTTCCGCCCGCGTCCCGCTCGATCTTCGTGCTGCGCTTTCCCAACCACAGACGCGTCTCCATCGGCTCCCGCAGAGGATCGATGGAGGGATTGGTGACCTGCGACGCATTGACGAGCAGCCGATCCCAGAAAATGGGCTGCGGCTTGGGATTTCCCATGGAGGAGAGCAGAACGCCGCCAGAATCTGCCTGTTTATAGACTTCGTTGATGGTACGGCTGTCCCAGTTCGCGTTTTCGGGATAGGTGTCCTGCGAACGGACGATCTTCAGCGCGTGCGTCGGGCAGTAACATACACAGCGATGACAGTCCACACAGCGGCTGTTGTCCGCCGTCATGCGCCCCGTCTCCACATTGTAGGCATGCACGCCGTTGGCGCACTGGCGCTCACAGATACGGCAAACCGTACATCTGTCACGGTCGCGAATTACCTCGTATTCCGGGGAAATGTACATCTTATCCATTATACGTCCCCTCCTTTTTGGTACAATTCGTAGATCACCGGCTCGCCTCCCGCAGGGGAATACACGCGGTCGAGATCGGGCTGAATACGGCGGATGGCGCTCTCCTCGCTGGAAATATAGGCGAGGTCGCCCTTCTCCGCACAGACCGTGGAACGCAGCTTCAGACGGTCGCCCAGCGCCATCAGCCCGCCCGTGTAGCCGAGAATGATGGAGAACGGCCCTGTGACGAGCAGAGAGGGAAACATCCGCCGAAGCAGTGTCTCCTGCGTTTTGGCGGGCTCGGGTTTGCCCTCGATGGTGCTCCAGAAGGACGCCGCGATGACGTGCGACGCCTCTTCCAGCGTCAGGCCCTTGCGGCGGACGAGGAAGTCGATGATATAGGTGATGACCTCGGTGTCCGTGTGCAGCGTGCATTTGTAGCCGAACATCTCGATATAGCGGCGGTTGGCGTCATAGGAAGAAATTTCACCGTTGTGGACAACGGAAAAATCGAGCAGGCCGAAGGGATGCGAGCCGCCCCACCAGCCGGGCGTGTTGGTCGGATAACGGCCGTGGCACGTCCAGGCATACCCCTCGTATTCCTCGAGACGATAAAATCTGCCGATGTCCTCGGGATAGCCGACACCCTTGAAAATGCCCATGTTCTTTCCGCTGGAAAAGACATACGCCCCGTCGATCTGCGCATTGATCCGATTGACACAGCGCGCAACATACTCGCGCTCGTCCAGATGGCTGCGCGAGAGCTTCTGCGGCAGCGGCGCCAGGAAATAGCGGAAAATGAGCGGCTCGTCCGTGACGGTCGGCACTTTCCGCGTCTGAATCTCCGAGGAATAGACGATCTCGAAGTGACGGCAGATGAACGCCTCCGTCTCCGTCTGGGCCTGCTTGGAATCGTAGAAGAGGTGGAACGCGTAAAACTCGCTGTAATGGGGATAGATCCCGTAACCCGCGAATCCGCCGCCGAGACCGTTGGAACGGTCGTGCATGACGGTGATCGCCTCGATCATCCCCTCGCCGGTCATCTTGCTGCCGCTCCGATCGATCACGCCGACGACGGCACAGCCGGAAGGATTTCTGAACTGACCTTCTTTCATCATGGGGTGCTCCTCATATCCCCGTATCGAGAACGGGGTGTCCTTTCATTATACTTCTCCCGCGCACGCGCGTCAAATGATAGAACCCCGTTTTGATTCACAATTTTTGATAGAAAATATAAGCATTCCTTATAAGCGAAGCGTCCCCCGCCGATTCCGTCGAGGGACGCCCCATATTAAGAAAACACGAATGAACGAAATGAAATCAGCGAGCTTCCTCGTCCTGCAGTGCGTCGTAACCGCTTTCACCCGTACGCACGCGGACGACATCCTCCACGTCGTAGACGAAGATCTTTCCGTCGCCGATGTGGCCCGTGTACAGCGCCTTGCGCGCCGCCGCGATGACTTCCGCCACAGGCACCTTGCTGACGACGACCTCCACCTTGACTTTCTGAAGAAGATCCATGTCCACCTTGACGCCGCGGTAGAACTCGCTTGCGCCCTTCTGTACGCCGCAGCCGAGCACCTGCGTCACCGTAATGCCCGTGACGCCGATCTCGTTGAGCGCCTTCTTGAGGTCATCGAACTTGGACTGCTTGGTAAGGATAACGACCTTGGTGAGCTTGACCTTCTCTTCGGACTGCCTGATCGCAGGGACTGCCGCCTCGGCATCCGCCTCTTCCGCCACGGGAGCGATGCCCTCGGGGTCGAGCATTTCCGCAGCAAGCGGCGCCGGAAGGAAGTCGGCATAGGCGCTGGGAAGGCCGTGTTCGTGTTTGTCGAGGCCCTCGATCTCCTCGATCTTCTTGGCACGGATGCCGCAGGTGTGCTTGAGGATCTGGAAGAGAATGATCATGCAGACGATCGTCCATGCCGCAATGCAGACAATGCCCATGAGCTGCACGCCGAGCATGTTGAATCCGCCGCCGTAGAACAGTCCGAGCTGTTCGGAGAGAACTTCGCCCGTCTCGGGATCGAGCACGGGATTGACGCCGCTGGAGAAAAGTCCGACGGCGATCGTTCCCCAAAGGCCGTTCATGCCGTGGACGGCGATCGCACCGACGGGGTCGTCGACGTGCAGCTTCTTGTCGATCACCTCGACGGCGACGTCCACGAGGATCCCCGCCACAAGGCCGATGAAGAAGGCACCGACGATGTCCACGTTCGCACAGCCCGCCGTGATGGCGACAAGTCCCGCAAGCGAACCGTTGAGCGTCATGGAGACATCGGGCTTTTTGTTCTTGATCCAGGTGAAGATCATGGTCGCGCAGGTTGCGGTCGCCGTGGCGACGGTCGTCGTGACCAGGATCTGCGCGAGCTGCGTCATATTGGATGCCGCCGCGCCGTTGAAGCCGTACCAGCAGAACCAGAGGATGAACACGCCCAGCGCGCCGATCGTCAGGTTATGGCCGGGAATGGCACGGACGTGCACCGCCTTTCTGCGCTCGAGCGTGGGCTTGCCGTCCTTGTCGAGGTACTTGCCCCAGCGCGGGCCGAGGATGAGCGCACCGATGAAGGAGGAAATGCCGCCGACCATGTGAATGAGCGAAGATCCCGCGAAGTCCACATAGTACACGCCGGCAAAGGCATTGGTGAGCCAGCCGCCGCCCCATACCCAGTGCGCCTCGATGGGATAGACGACTGCGCTGATGACGAGCGAATAAATGCAATAGGAGAGGAACTTGGTGCGTTCTGCCATCGCGCCCGAGACGATCGTCGCCGTGGTGGCGCAGAACACGAGGTTGAAGAAGAAGTTCGACCAGTCGTACGTCTCGAAGTTGGTGATGAAGTCAAGATTGGGAATGCCCACAAGTCCGGCGAGCGCGTCTTCCCCCATCAGGAGTCCCGCACCCAGAAGCACGAATACCACCGTGCCGAGGCAGAAGTCCATCAGGTTCTTCATGATGATGTTGCCCGCGTTCTTCGCCCGCGTGAAGCCCGTTTCGACCATTGCAAAGCCCGCCTGCATGAACCAGACGAGAATTGCGCCGATCAGGAACCATACGCCGGTTGAAGTGAAAATGCCGTCCATAGTTTCAATATCCTCCAAAAAAATTTGCCGGATGTGGGATGCGGCAATTCGGCTTCGGCCTCCCCTTTCTGCCGTCCGCCGCCGTGCGGGCCTCTCGCCGCGTCCGATCTGCGCCTCTCGGCCCTTCTTTCGGCCGCCTGCCGCCTGTCGGAGCGTCCCCTTGTCGGAAATCTGCCCGCCCGCCTTGCCGCGTTGTGTTAAAATATGACATGATTATAGCGTGATTGTTCCACGATTGTCAAACGTTCGGAACAATTTAGCAGTTTTACTATTTTTTATGGAATCCATAAGCCAATCAAATAGAACAAAAAATTCACGGCACAAATATGCGTTCAAAGTGCATTTTATGCATCTTTTCTTGCATCCGATAAAACTTTAGCTTATACCATATTTTTGCCGTTTTTTGCATCGGAGACGAGGTTTATGCATTGCCGCCCCCCGATCGGAAAACAAAAATACCCGGGCATTGCCCGGGTATTTTTGTATTGTAACAATCCACCGCTCCTCTCATGCAGAAAGCAAGTCTCTGTTTTCCTCCGAAAGCGGTGCGTGCAAAAGACGCCTTCCTTTTTTATCGGGAACAGAGTCCCTCGTAAAGCGCCTCGTCTCCGCGCCGAAATGCATCGGCGATGGGCACAACTCAATGTTTTTTCAAGAAAACATTTCCTTTATCTTGCCGCTTATGAAACTTCCGATCAAGGACAATCAAGCCGAGGATCAGTATGAGCGGAAATACAGTCGCCGCAAGCAACCCGATTTTCAGATTGCCGCCCGCGAGTCCCGAAATGCTTCCCACCACCGTCGGGCTTACCGTGGCGCCGAAATCCCCTGCCAATGCCAAAAAAGCAAACATGGCAGTTCCGCCTTTCGGACACGCTTGGGACGAAAGACTGATCGTACCGGGCCACATAATGCCCACGCCGAAGCCGCAAAGCGCACACCCGATCAGGCCGAGAAACGGCAACGGAGAAAGAGAGGCCAGCAAGTAGCATCCCACGCAAAGCAAGCCGCACAGCAGCATGGTCGTTGTGAGGTTCAGTTTTGCGCTCATTTTCCCGTACAGAATACGAGAGACCCCCATGAAAACGGCAAACAGACAGGGGCCGACCAAATCGCCGACGGTTTTGGACACACCGAGAGCCGACTCTGTGAACGCGGATGCCCACTGTGCCATAGCCGCTTCCGACGCCCCGGCACAAATCATCAGTACAATCATCATCCATAGCAACGGCAGACGAAGCAACTTGTGCGGGGGCAGACTTTCCCCCTCTTCTGTCAGGCGCTTTATGGGGCAGGAAAGAAACAGAAAGACATTGAACAGGGGCACCAGCGCCCAGATCATCGCGAGGATTCTCCAATTCTCCGTCCCGAACAGGACGAAAAAGAGGGATGAACCTAAGATTACCCCCACCGCGCCCCAGCAGTAGAAGGAGTGCAGAAGGCTCATCATGCCATCCTTGTTCTTAAACGGGCAGGCCTCCACAATGGGGCTCACCAGCACCTCCGCAAGCCCACTGCCGACGGCATACAGGACCACCGCAATGAGAATTCCGAGGAAAGGCGCAGAGAGCAGTTCCGGGAGAATCGCCAACAGCACAAGCCCCGCCGCCGAAATCGCCTGGGATACCACTACACAGACGCGGTACCCGATTTTATCAACGAATTTGGTCGCTCCAAGATCAATGAGCAGCTGGGTCAGATAAAACACAAGGGGAATGATGGCAATCTTTTCCAGCGAAATCCCATAGGTGTTTTGAAAGGTCAAAAACAGAAGCGGCGCAAAGTTGGCGGCGATGGCCTGGGTGATAAACCCCAGATAACAGGCCGCCAAAGTTTTTCGGTACTTTCGGGTTTCTTCCACGTCACCTGCCTGCCCGAATATTTTTCACGGTTTTTTTCTCAATGCTGAGATGCTCATACACTCGGACGCCGCCGTTGCCCACCGGAGCCTGGGCCAGAAGTCCCACTTTTATGACGGACTCTGCGGGAAGGTGAAAATATCGCATCATATAGTAATGCTCCCCGTCCGCAGAGTAGTGGAATGCGAAGTTGTTTCCGACCCGACAAACCTGGAGCCAAGCGCTGTTGCCCTCCAGGTTACAGCCGTTGGCGTCATCGGAATCGCCCTTTGTCACCACGCTGACAGCAGCGTGCGTGCCAAAATCCGTCAGCTCAAAGCAGCATTTTGCCCAGCAATTCAGATTTTTCATGACCATGACAGAGGCAGAATCGTAGGTGTCCCGAAAATCGTGGGAGACTTTCACCCGCAGCACAAAATCCCCTTCCAGTTCCGTGTAATAATAGGGAGCATTGCAAAGAGACTCCGGGAGGATGCCCTCCTGACACTCGTCCATACTGCCGCAGAAGAAATCCGTCTGCGCCGGCGCCATAATTTCAATTCTGTCCCCCGTCTGCTTGACAGAGCTTTCGTTCAGCCACTTGAATTCCATATTATCTGTCCGTCCTTCCATGTTTTCAGAGGTATTACGGCATCGAAATTCCGAAATACTCCGGAATCCGGCTGAGGTTCCGCAACCTTACAGCCCCGTAAAAACAACGGACTTTTGCGGCGTTTCTCACTCCCACTCGATGGTTGCCGGCGGTTTGGACGTGATGTCGTAGACGATGCGGTTGGCGTGCGGGACCTCGTTCGTGATGCGGTTGGAGACCTTTTCCAGCACGTCATAGGGAATGCGCGCCCAGTCGGCCGTCATGGCGTCCACGCTTGTCACCGCGCGCAGG
>ERZ1643251.2146-NODE-2146-length-20681-cov-4.783477_pt1 | contig 20681 bp, 21 predicted proteins | sample MGYA00579261_ERZ1643251 | MGnify/ENA primary metagenome ERZ1643251 (study PRJEB29033, sample SAMEA4952267) | chicken gut metagenome | biome: Broiler Chicken; feature: Gastrointestinal Tract; material: Caecum | place: Ireland | collected 2018 | study: Broiler... | reverse complement strand
AAGGGTAATAGAAAACGGTAATATAAGGTCGCGCTTAAGAATATATTACAAAAATCTTGAACTGGATGTTATTTTAACAAACAGAAGCGAGTTTTTTGAATTTGAAGCAAAAATAAACAACAAAAAGAAAAATCATAAACTACAGGCTGTTTTTAACCTTGAAGAAAAGATTTTTGAAACATATGCGCAGGACAGCCTCGGAATAATTAAAAGAGAGTGCGACCCTGATTATTCACCCGCCAGGCGGCCTCAAGAACTTAAGACAAATTCTTTCCCTATGCTTAATTTTGTATATGCACAAAACACGGGTATTTTGGGCGAAGGTATAAATGAGTATGAAATTTATAAAAAAGAATTAAGAATAGCACTTTTAAGAGCTACAGGAATAATATCAAACCCGAAATGCGCTTCGCGCTCAATACCTGCAGGTCCGCCGCTGTTAACCCCCGAGCTGCAATGTATCGGCACACAAAAGGTGCGCTTTGCGCTGTGTTTTACAGAGGACAAAACAGAACTGTTCAGATATCAGGAAGAATTTTTAGGCACACATACTGCTTTTGTATTTGATTGCGATATTAAAGAAAAAACTTTTATAAAATTGCCTGAAAACAAGATTTTCTACGGCATTACCGATGAAAAAGAAGCTATATTATACAATACAAAAAAAGACGGGGCGGAATTTATTAGAATTAACGAATTAACTTAATCCTTAAAACTTGCAAAGAGTTTAAAAATTTAATAAGATTATAATACAGTTCAACAAAAGGTAAAAATGTCTAAAGGTTACAGTGCAAAATGGATTATAGCCTCTGACGGCAATCTCTATGAAGATTGCACACTTGTGGTAGATGAAGGCAAGGTAGAGAAAATAGTTAAAACCTCTGAGCTTGACACAAATGAATGTAAAAATGTAAAGGACTACGGAAGGTGTGTTATTACCCCGGGTTTTGTGAATTTACACAATCACCTTCAATACACTGATGTCGATATAAAGCAGGGCGGTATAAAGTATATTTTTAAAAAAGCATACACCCAGTTCAGAAAGCACTACTTTATTGCAGGAATTAAAAAAACTTCCTTTGTCTGGAGGCTGGCAGACCTTTTAAGCAAATATTTCTGTCTGAGTGCAGATAATAAACTCTCCTCTTTTAAAAAAGGTCTTGAGCTTTCTCTTTTAAGCGGAACAACCTGTGTTGCACAGCTTTCCAAAGAGAGTAAATATTTTAAGGTTTTAAATGATTTACCGATAAAAACTTATCTTTTCTTTGAACTTTTCTCCGATTCGGCCGAAACAAGCAAAGAAGAGTTCCGCTCCATTCAAAAAAAGATTGACAAACTTTTAAAACAAAAATCTGACAATACCTTTGTGGGCGTGGCTCCACACAGTGTCTGCTCCGTACATAAAAGACTTTTTAAAATACTTGTTAAGTATTGCAGAAAAAATAACATTTTAATGACAATAAGAATTTCGGAAAGCAATGAGGAAAAAGATTGGCTTAAATACGGCTTTTCAGACATTGACTTGTTAAACGAATTCGGCGGACATAAAAAATTTGAACCTATTTACAAAGGTGTCACATCCGTTCAGTATCTTGCACAGATGGATGTTATAAATAAACGCCTTATAGCAAGTTATGGAAATTACCTGAACGATGATGACCTTAAAATATTAAAAGAAAACAAGGTATCTCTTGCATATTGTCCCAGAGTAAGTGAAAATCTCCACGGAAAAATGCTGGAGTTTGATAAAGTACTGGAATTTTTCCCTGACAGATTCGGCTTTGGAACAAATTCGCTTGCATTTAACAAAGACTTAAGTCTTTTAAATGAGCTGCGCTTTGTAAATAAAGGACAGCTCAACACTCTTGAGGCAATAAAATATTTAACAATCGTCCCCGCAAAAATTTTAAGGCTGGATAATATAATAGGAAGTCTTGAAAAAGGAAAAGACGCGGATTTTAATGTTTTTGAACTTAATGAAAATGAAGACTACAACAGCGTTCTTGAAAAATCACGTCCTGATTATGTTTATATTAAAGGCCACAGAAAAGTCCACAAAGGCAAAATAAGATAATTGCAAGACAGCCCAAAAAAACAGGAAAATAATTTAAAAATTTTAATTAGGCATTGTACGTGTATATAATCTTAATTTGATTTTTGCAATAAGGACTTTTTTATCTTTGTCCCACGGTGTAAGTTCAACTTCTGCCAGATTTGTCACATACTGCTCTTTCATAATGGTTTTTAAAAATACCTGAAACTCTGAATATGAGCCTACTGCAACCATATTAAGCTCGCATGCATTATATCCTTCCAATTTTGCCGCAAAAATCATATCTTCTGCCGGCGCATAGTCATAATCAATCGCACGGATTCTTATACCGCTTTGTTCGGCAATGGTTAAAATAAGTTCAAACAAAGGAGCAAAAGACGCATCTGGACTGAACTGCATATCCGGAGCTTCAAAAATAATTTTGCCGTCTTTTACTACTTTTTTTGTACGGTTTTGCATATCCTGCTGGGCTTTAAGCATATCATACTGCTGTTTGTTTTGCTCAAACTGCGCTTTACTTGATTTTAAAAGTTTTATTGCGTCAAAAGTTTTTGAAAACTCGGGAGTAACATAATTAACAAAAAGAATAATCACAAGAAAAATCGGAACGACATATACCGCATTTTCTTTTAAAATATTTACAATTATTTTTGTTGTTTTGTCCATTACGTTTATCCGAATTACTTGTTAATATCTACGGGCTCGAGCGCTGCCGCCGGGGCAACATCCGGATTCCCGTTTTGCTGATTGTTATTATCGGCGTTTTTATTTTCACCGTCTTTGTTTGCATCTTTGCTTCTGGGAGATTTCACATTTGAAATTTCAAAATCATAAAACTTTGCACCTACATCCGGAGCCGCAAGGTCAAACTCATCTCCGCTTACTTCGGTTAAAATCTGAAGCCTGTTCAGTTTTATACTGGACTGGGGAGATATAACCTTAAGGCTTTTATAGTAGTTGTAAATATCTGCTATATTTGCGCTGACTCCTTCAAGTGCAAGTTTTTCACCGTTTTTGTTGTAATAATACTGCAGCCAGACAGACTGCGGAATGTCCGTTGCAATAGAATCATAAAAACTTATGGCTTTTTTATTTAAATCAATAATTTTTGTAACCAGAGTTTCAATATCAACAACACCGCCTGTGCCCATAATAGCATTTATCTGCTGCTGAATTTCGTTTGATTTATTTTGATACTCGGAAGCTTTCTTATTTACCTGTGTTTCAACAAGGTAAAATATTCCGTATATCAAAAAGGCAATTGCAGCAAGCACACCGGCTATTGCAAGCAGGGCTTTTCTTGCAACCTCCTGGGTTACGATTACTTCTTTTTCCAGAAATTCAAAAGTAAAATAAGCCTCGCCGAATGAGTGCATTTTACTCATAACGTTAAGATTTAAAATAACGTTTTCCATATGGTCGGTTGCAAGTGCGCCGATAAGAGCATATGTCATTGCGGCGGCTTCATTTTCCATAACCGCGGAGGTTATGCGAAGCGGGGGTTCTTTTGAATATTTATTGCTGTCATGAGCAATTATTTCTTCATCAAAAGTTATTTGTGTTTTTAAAACTTCGGCACAGATTTCATCAGACTGGCTTAAAATAAAAAGTTTCTTTGCCGGGAAATTTGGCAAAACCTGCGAAACAGAAGTAGAGATTGCCTGATAAGCTTCTTCATATGAAAAAGATTTAATGGCAAGGGGAACCTCTGTATAATCTACAAGTCTTGAACCCTGCAGCGAGAACATGGCATAGCTGTTGGAATTTACCATAAGCAAATTCCAGTTGGAATTATCGTCAATATCATCACCCACGGCACCTGAGAACCATAAACCGCGTATTGTGGATGAGTAAGAACTTTCTATACCTATAAGGTTAGCGCCTAAATCAAGGAAAATGTCTTTGATTTGATTTACTGCGGTTTCCTGAAAAGACGTATAAACAATAAGTCTTTTATCTGTTGATGTATTTGTAACCAAATCAGCCCATGCGCTTACGGGTTCAACTCTTTTGAAGATATAAGAATCCTCGGCTTTTGATAATATAGCGTTACTTATGGCCTCATCGCCTATAATAAGGGGAAGACTTTCAAAATCCAGATGTACATTGGGCAGTGTTAAATAAATACTTGATTTTAAACTGATATCAAGTTCTTTAAACAAATCTACAATAGTTGCTTTAAAAGTGGAATAGTCCTGAATTTCTCTTGTGGCAAGATTATACTCTATAGGCCTTCTGCCGTATTTCACAACAGTGGGGCTTTTTTTATCCAGCAGGGCAACTTCTACACCGACGCTCGGTGTAACTGAAACCCCGACTATTTGTTTTGTGGAATTAACAAACTGTGACATTAAATATATTTAACTCGTAATAATACTATATTATCTATTTTATAATACAATAATCAGTACAAATTAAAAACCTTTTTAAAAAAAATATACAATAAACGGAGTAAACAAAATGGAAAAATCATCCGAAAAATTTAACAATTATATATACGGAAAAAATTCCGTACTTGAAACAGTGAGTCAAAACCCTAAAAGAATAAACAAAATTTTCTTCTCGGAGCATATAAATTTTGACAACAGATTAAAAAAAATAAAAGAAATTGCGGATGAAAATTCAATACAAATTCAATTTACAAATCTTAATAAGTTTAACAAATATTTTCAAGATGATACAAAAAAATCACAAAATATAAATTTTCAAGGTGTAATTGCCTCGGTTTCACCCGTTGAGTATGCGGATTTTAATGAATTTTTAAACAAAAAAACAGACAAATTCAGAAAAATTGTCATCTTAGACGGAGTCGAGGACCCTCACAACTTCGGCGCAATTCTGCGCACACTTGCCGCAGCATCTTATAATGCCGTTATTATCCCAAAGCACAGAAGCTGCCCTGTTACCCCGACCGTTGAAAAAACTTCCTCGGGCGCAATTAATTATATTCCGATTATAAAAACGAATAGTCTTTCAGGCGTAATAGACATTCTCAAAAAAAACGACTGGTGGATAATTGCAGCTGACGGACAAAGTAAAGATAATTATTTTGACATAAGCTACAGGGATATGAATTTTGCAATCATACTCGGGGCAGAAGGGGAAGGAGTTTCAAAAACACTTTTAAATAAATCCGATTTCAGGGTAAAAATCCCCTGCGCAATTGAATCATTAAATGTTTCGGCAACATGTGCCGTTATAGTTTATGAGAGTATAAGACAAATACATCAAAAGTAGCTTGTTTCAATGTCAAAAAATTGTATAATTATTTAAGGCTTTCGGAGAAAAAAATGAAAACTAAAAGTTCAAAACACCATTTAGATGAAGTAAACGATGACATTTTTGAAATAGACGATATAGAAGGTCTTGAGGATGAAAATGAAGATTCTCAGGATTCAAAAGAAAAACACGAGGACTATAAAAGTGTCGCCGCGGATGACTCCGTCAAAGTTTATTTGCAGCAAATAGGCAAAATCCCTCTGCTTTCTTTTGAAGAGGAGCTTAAAGTTGCAAAAGAAATTAAAGAAAATAATTCCCAGAAAGCAAAAGAAATTTTAATCAATGCCAATTTAAGACTTGTGGTATCAATTGCCAAAAAGTACATAGGGCGCGGACTTTCTTTCCTTGATTTAATTCAGGAAGGAAATATGGGACTTATGAAAGCGGCTGAAAAATTTGACTATACAAAGGGTTACAAATTTTCAACATATGCCACCTGGTGGATACAGCAGTCAATAACAAGAGGTATTGCCGACAAATCGCGTATGATAAGGCTTCCGGTGCATATGATTGAAACTCTGGGTAAAATTAAACGCGCAACGGTTGAACTTTCAACGGAACTAAACCGCGTGCCCACCAAGGAAGAAGTTGCCCACAGAATAGGTATGAGTCCTTCAAAACTCTCTTCGCTTATGAAAAGCGCGCAGAGTACAATAAGCATTGAAACACCTGCCAATCAAAAAGATGATTCGTCCAAAATCGCAGATTTTATTATAGATGATTCACACCTTACACCCGACACAAAAGTCACCCAGGAAAACCTCTTGACCGATGTGCACAAAATGCTGAATCAATTAAATCAGAAAGAAAAAGATGTGCTTATTATGCGCTACGGTCTTGACGACAACGGACAGAAGAAAACACTGGATGAAATAGGCAGCCGTTACGGTGTTTCGCGTGAGCGCATAAGACAGATTGAAACACGCGCAATCTCAAAACTCAAAAAACTCTGCCGCAATCAGAATCTGAGCGGAAATTTAAAGAATTATATAGGGTTGTAAACAGTATAGTTTATGATATAATTATATCATAAGGGACATTGCTCAAGAACTGCTATTCCCGAGCAATGCTTCACTCCCTTTATAAGAAAATCAATAAGACTTTCAAAAGCGCCTCTAGAGCTATTAGGGCGCTTTTGATTATTTGTCTTTTCATTTCTTCACCTCCCTTCTGACCAATTCTTCACTATTGTATGTGTCAGCGGAGGTACGAGAGTTTACCCTTATAAATCTATTTTATCAACCTTAATAAGGTCTTCAACTGCAATTTTTAAAGCGCCTGCTATACTATTTATTGTTTCAATTGTAGGGCTGTTTTTACCACGCTCAATCATGCTTATGGTTTTTTGATTGAGTCCCGAAAGCTCGGCTAATTTTTCCTGTGAAACATTTAATCTGGTTCTTTCCAGTTTAAGTTTTAAACCAAACTTTTTTGTAAATTCACCTTTGTTCATACAATAATTGTATTGTATTGACATATTTTTCTCAATTACATATAATACCTGTATAAGTATTATATGTAATAAAATTATGAATAAAAACCTTAAAAAAGATATTTTATATTTGTCACAAAATTTTTCTATAATGAAATCATTAATTAATATTTTAGAAAATATTGTTTCAGATAACTGTAATATTCCTGAAACCGACATAATGAATCTATGCACGCAAATACAAATATTAAGTACCAGATGTTCAAAAAATATAGAAAATATTCAAACAGAACTTATGATTTAAGCTTTCGCGACTCAATTAAGACCATCAGGCATGAAATATCGGCAGGCTTTACTCCGCCTATTCTAAGTGCCTGTGCAAGGTTTTTGGGGCGGACTTTATCAAGTTTTTCTTTGGTTTCGGTTGAAATCTGTTTAATGGCAAAATAATCAATATCATCGGGAATATTTATGCGCTCCATCTTGTCTGCGCTCTCTATCTGGCTTGCCTGACGTTTGATATAGCCGTCATATTTTATTCTTATCTCAGCCTGTTCAAAAACTTCTCTTTTAAAATAATCATCAATATACTCGCCGCAAGGGGTGTAATTAAGTTCAAAAAGCACATTATAATTTATATTCGGGCGTTTTAAAAGTTCAAATGCACTTTTGCCGACATCTAAGCCCTCGCCGTATTTTGCAAGAATTTCTTTATTTTCCTGCGTGGGTGAAATTTTTGTATTTTTAAGATTATTTATTTCAAAATCAATCTGTTTTTGTTTTTCTCTGAATCTTAAAATCATTTCCTCATCAAGCAGCCCGCAGCCATATCCTGTTTCCATAAGTCTTTCATCTGCGTTATCCTGTCTTAAAATAAGCCTGTACTCGCTTCTTGAAGTAAGCATACGGTAAGGCTCATCAAGGTCTTTTGTAACTAAATCATCAATTAATGTGCCGATATAAGAATTTGCACGAGTAAGTTCAAGCGGGGCTTTGTTTTGCAGATAATTTATCGCGTTAATACCTGCTGCCAGCCCCTGTGCGGCGGCTTCCTCATACCCCGAGGTGCCGTTTATCTGTCCTGCAAGAAAAAGACCTTTTATTTTCTTTGTCATAAGCGAGTGATCAAGTTCAAGCGCGCTTACAGAGTCGTATTCAACCGCATACGCAGGCTTTAGAACGGAAACATTTTCAAGCCCCGGCAGTGAATGAAGCATTTGAAACTGCACATCTATGGGAAGACTTGTGGAAAATCCCTGCACATAAACTTCATAAGTATCCCTGCCCTCGGGTTCTATAAAAATATGATGAGAGGGGTTTTGTGCAAACCGCACTACTTTATCCTCAATACTCGGGCAGTATCTGGGGCCTCTGCCATGGATTAACCCCTGATACATAGGTGATTTATCAAGGTTTGCACGGATAATATCATGTGTATGCTGCGTGGTTTTTGTTAAATAACACGGCAGCTGTTCTCTAATCGGGCGATTTGGTTTAAAGGAAAAGAAATTCGGCATGCCGTTAATAACTTCATCAGGCGGCTGAATAATAAGTTTTGAATAATCTATAGTTCTGCCGTCAACCCGCGCAGGTGTGCCTGTTTTGAGTTTTTTTATTTTAAGTCCGTTTTTCTCAAGACTCTCTGAAAGTCCTATTGCGGCTCTTTCGCCGAGTCTGCCCGCGCTGAAAGACTTAAAACCTATAAAAATCTTTCCCCCGAGGCTTGTCCCTGTGGTTAAAATAACTGCAGGCGCTAAATATTCAAGACCCAGTTCATCTCTGACACCTTTTACAGAACCGTTTTCAACTATAATTTCCGTTATCTGAGTTTGCTTTAAAGAGATATTTTCTTCACTTTCAAGAAGATTTCTAAAATATCTCATATACTCTTTTTTATCCGATTGTGCACGAAGCGCGCGCACCGCAGGCCCGCGCGAAGAGTTGAGCATTTTTAACTGTACATAAGTAGCATCTGCCGCCTGAGCCATAACTCCGCCCAGTGCGTCAATTTCTCTCACCAGATTTGACTTGGCAGGCCCGCCTATTGCGGGATTACAGGGCATAAGCCCTGTATAATCAAGATTAAGAGTGCATAAAAGTACTTTTGCACCCAGACGCGCAGCGCTTATTGCAGCCTCAATACCGGCATGACCCGCTCCAACTACTATGGTGTCAAATTTAAACATATTATTTTAATATCGCAAGCACTGCCTGAGTTACATCAACTCCGCCGGCTACAACGGAATCTTTATTTATTATTACGTCAAGTTTCTTTTGAACTCTTACCTGTTCTGCTGCCGCGTTAATTTTTTTAGTCAAATCGATTTCATATCTGCCTCTTGTTGTAAGGTAATCTTTTTGTTTTTTCTCGATTTCGGCAAGCGCTGTTTTTCTTATATTAGCCTTTTGTGCAGCGGTTTTTGCATTTGCAACTTCTTTATCTTTTTGCGCGGTGTAGTTTTTAATAGCTTTTATTTTGTTGTTTAAATCCGTTGTATATTTTTTTGCAAGAGAATAGTTCTTAGAAACTGTGTCATAGTTGACATAACCTATTCCTGCCGCATTTGAAGCCAGTGTTAAAAACATAAAACAAATAAGCGAAAGTGCTGCTTTTTTCATTTTTTTCTCCTTATAATTACAATTTTTAGAGTATTCTTTTTGCACCCTCGTTGTCAAGAGGCAGAGAGTGGAACTGGGTGTTTACATTTATATCGCTCCAGGTAGAAGAAACTATTTCTTTAATTTCACCTATATTTGCCCCGCATGAAACAACGCCGATTGCAGGCCCCGCACCGCTTAAAAAGCAGCCTAATACACCGTTTGTATGTCTTAAATTATCCATAATGGAACTTAAGCCCGGAACAAGTTTTTTTCTGTAGGGCTGATGGAGTTTATCGCGCATTGAAAGTTTTAAAAGCTCGCTATCATGCGTGTGAAGCGCTTCAACAAACATAGCCGAGCGCCTGAGGTTATAAGCGGCATCTTTAAGTGCTACTTCCTGAGGCAGAACGGAGCGTGAAATCTCGGTTGCAAGCTCATAGTCAGGAATACAAACAGTTATTTTCCAATCATCATACCAGGGAAGTTTACGATACACGACAGAACCGTCTTCTTCCCAGCTGGAGAGAGTAACTCCGCCCTTTATTGCAGGGGTAATATTATCAGGGTGTCCTTCAATCTCCGTTGCAATTGAAAGCAAAACCGCTTCATCGGCAGGGTTTCTCAAAAGTTCATTTGCAGCCATAAGCCCGCCCACAATAACAGATGCCGAAGACCCTAAACCGCGTGCCACGGGAATTTGTGTTTTTATTGTAATTTTCATTTCATCGGGAGTTTGTCCGATATAGCTGTAGAGAAGCTCTATTGCTTTATATACAATATTATTCCTGTCGGTCGGGATATTTACTACCTGTTCCTGATTTTTTTCATCAATTATATTAATTTCCACACCCGAGCCGGGAAGCACGGTTTCTTCGACTATTACGGTATTATAAATCGGAAGTGCAAGCCCGAGGCAGTCAAAACCGCAGCCGAGATTTGCCATGGTAGCGGGAACCTGAATACCTACTTTCATCTTTACCTCACCTGAACGGGCATTATAAGGCAAACATAAGAATCATCTTTGCTTTCATCTTCAAATGAAGGCTTAAAGAGTGTAGCACTAAGGCTTGTAGCGATTTCTATTTTTACCTTTTTAGTGTCCATATTTTTTAAACTGTCTAAAACGTATTTATAGTTAAATGCTATAACTATTTCTTCAAAATTACTGTCAACATCTATAAAGTCTTTTCCCGAGCCGGCATCGGGCGAGTCCGTACTTAACTCCAGAGAGCTGCCGTTAAAGCTGAATTTAATAATATTCGTGCGCTCGTTTACCATAACACAGACTCTTTCAATTGTGCCGATAAGCTCTTCTCTGTCGATATAAACGATTTTATCGTTATTTGCGGGAATTAACTGCTGATATTTAGGATATGTGCCGTTAATAAGTTTTGATTGAAAAACAACATCTTCAAAACTGAAGCATATTTTAGCTTTTTTAAGTGTTATGGTAACTTTTTCATCTTCAATTATAGATGAAATCCTGATAAGTTCCTGAAGTGTTCTTGAAGGAACAATAAAAATCGCCGAGTCATCTTTTGAATTTATTTCTTTTGAAGCGCGTGTAAGGCGGTTGCCGTCCGTTGCAACTATTTCAAGGGTATTTGAATCGATATTAAAGCAAACACCCGAGAGAATACTTGCACTTTCATGAAGTGCCGCCGAAAAAACAACCTGTTTAACACCTTTTATAAGGGTATTTTTATTTATTTCAAAAGATTTTTCATCAGCCTCGGGAGCCTCTTCATCAAAGACTCTGGGGAATTCATTTGCATTTATTCCGATAAGTTCAAATTTTGCCTTGCCGCAGCTTATGGTTACAACACTTGTCTCGGGATTAAGGGAGAGTTTTACGGGTTTGTTGTCAAGTTTTGCGGTAATTTCACCGAGTCTTTTTGCGCTCAGTGTTATTTTACCTTCTTTTTCAACCTGTGCTTTTATTTTATGGCTTATTGAAAGATTTAAATCCGTTGCACAAAATCTTACCCTGTCGCTTGTTACCGTTTCAATTAAAATATTTGACAGTACAGGCTGGGAGCCTTTCTGGGCGGTAATTTTTTCAACAACTTTAATTCCGTTCAGCAAATCTTCTTTATTTAAGATAATTTCCATATTCTTCCCTTTTATATTTTATATTAATTATATTATAAAAAAATAATAATACATAATAAAGCAATAACTTTTGTGCATAACTCCGAAAAACCTTCTTATTAAAGAGTTTGAGGCTGTGCATAACTTGGGGTATTTATACACAGTTTTTAACAGGCTGCTAAAAAAGTTTTCAGCACGCTAAAGTAAAACAGATTATATTGTTGTAATTATTCTTCTTAAGCTCAAAAACCGCTTCATTTAAGGTTGCGCCGGTTGTTGTTATATCATCCGTTAAAATTATTGTTTTATCTTTGTACCTGTTTTTATACTTTGCCTGAAATGCGCCGAGTACATTCCGCGCTTTTTTATCGGCGCGTATTTTATACTGCGGGGCGGTGTTTCTGACTTTTTTTAATATTGTAAAATCCGTATTTATTCCGCTCAGTTTTGAAAACTCTTTTGTTATAAGCTCTGTATGGCAGTAACCGCGCCTAAAAACCCTTAACGGATGGCTTGGAATACAGACGAGTATTGAGTTTTTCGGGTTCAGGTTTAATTCGTTTGCTTCACATACTTTTTTAAAATAACTGTAAAGAATCTCAGCACAGGGTTTTGCGGCGCTTTTTCTTCTGTTAAATTTAAAATTTCTAATAAGAATTTTGATTGAATCTTTGTATTTTGCCGCGCAAAAGATATTAACACCCTGAACTTTTCTCTGTGCATAAGGTGACAGGTTTTGCACAGCTTTTAAACAGTTTTTGCACAGAATTTGATTTGTTTTTGAACAGCCGCAGACAACACATTTTTGTTTGTATATTAAGTCTGCGAACCGTTCAAAAATATCTTTAATCATTATTTGCCCACAATACCGTCTAAAGGTGAAGAAGCGCTTGCATAGGCTTTTTTGGGTATCCTGCCCGCTTCATATGCCGCTCTTCCCGCCTGAACCCCGAATTTAAAAGCTTCCGCCATTTTAACAGGGTCTTTGGCTTTAGCTATAGCAGTGTTTATAAGACAGAAATCGGCTCCCGCTTCCATTACAAGCGAAGCGTCGGAAGGAACACCTATTCCCGCGTCAACTACTACGGGAATATTTGCCTGTTCGATTATTATTTTAATATTTTCAAGTGTTTTTACACCCTGACCCGTACCGATAGGGCTTGCAAGGGGCATAACCGTGGCACAGCCTATTTCTTCCAGCCTTTTTGCAAGAATCGGGTCGGCATTAATATAGGGAAGTACGCAAAAACCTTCTTCCACAAGCTGTTTTGCCGCTTCAAGCGTTGCAATTGGATCGGGAAGCAAAAACTTAGGATCGGGTATAACTTCAAGTTTAATCCAGTTATTAATACCCATCGCGCGCGACAGCCTTGCAACCCTCAGTGCTTCATCGACCGTTGCACACCCTGCAGTGTTGGGTAAAAGCCAGTATTTATCCGTATCAATATAATCCATAAGACCTATATGTCCTGCGGCATTGTCATTAACCCTTCTTATTGCAACGGTTACAATTTCCGCGCCTGAAGCCGCGTGAGCCTTTTGCATGGTTTCAAAATCATCAAATTTTCCTGTTCCCACCATTAAACGCGACGTAAATTCTCTGTCGCCGATTTTTATTTTATCCATTTTTTAACCCTCCCGTCTTAATTTTAAGCCAAAAATAAAAATTTGTAGTACTATAAAGGAATGAAAACCATATTTGAAAAAGATAAATCACTGCACTCAAAACCTTTATACAAGGGTGATATTGACTTTTGCGAAAGAAAATCCCCTCTTAATCTGCCCGATATGTCTGAACTTGAAGTAATGAGGCATTTTAAGGAGTTATCTGACAGAAATTTCTGTATAGAAAAAGGTTTTTATCCGCTCGGCTCCTGCACCATGAAATATAACCCGAGAGTTAACGAACAGGTTTCAAGATTTGACGGATTTATAAATCTGCACCCTCTGCAAGATGATACCGACTGTCAGGGTGCTCTTGAAATTATGTATGATTTATCCCGAATGCTTAAAATAATAACAGGAATGCATACAGTTACACTTCAGCCCTGTGCGGGCGCGCATGGCGAGTTTTGTGCGATGGGTGTTGTTAAAAAGTACTTTCTGCATAACGGCGAAAATGACAGAAAAAAAGTAATAATACCCGATAATGCACATGGTACAAACCCCATGAGCGCCAGAATGAACGGTTTTGAATGTATTGAAGTAAAGTCCGATGAGCGCGGCGGGGTTGATATAGAAGAACTTGAAAACATAATAAACGAACACGGGCGCACGATTGCGGCTATTATGATGACAAACCCCAATACTTTAGGGCTTTATGATGAAAATATCTTAAAAATATCGGATATGCTGCATAAAAACGGTTCGCTTTTATACTATGACGGGGCAAATTTAAATGCGGTTATGGGACATACAAACCCTGCCTTAATGGGTTTTGATATTGTCCATTTGAATCTGCACAAGACTTTTTCAACCCCGCACGGTGCGGGCGGCCCCGGGGCAGGGCCTGTGGGAGTTGTTGAAAAGCTGAAAGACTTTTTGCCCGTGCCCCAAATTGAGTTTGACGGCGAAAAATATTTCAGAAACTATGACAAACCCCTCTCAATAGGCAAAGTAAGCGCGTTTTACGGTAATTTTTCGGTACTTGTAAGAGCTTATACTTATATTTTAATGCTTTCAAAAAATCTTAAAGACGTAAGCAGCGATGCTGTTTTATGTGCTAATTATATAAAAGAAAAACTTAAAAAACACTATAAACTGCCTTATGATAAACCATGTATGCATGAGTTTGTACTCTCGGGCGACCTGCAGAAGGAAAAAGGCGTAAACACGCTTGAAATAGCCAAAAGACTTATGGACTCAAACTGCCATCCGCCCACGGTTTATTTTCCGCTTATTGTTCATGAGGCAATGATGATAGAACCGACCGAGAGCGAATCTAAAGAGGTGTTAGACAGTTTTATTGATACAATGATTGAAATAGCACGCGAAGTTGAAGAAGACGCCTCAAAGTTTAAACAATATCCCTTAAATACACCTGTTTTAAGGGCAGATGAAACACTTGCGGCAAGACATTTGAATATAAAATATGAATTTAACGACTAAAGATTTTTACTATGACCTGCCGCAGGAGCTGATTGCGGCACATCCTTTAAAAAAGCGCGAACAGGCACGCATGATGGTGCTGAATCGCGAAAGAAAAACAACGGAACATAAATATTTTTATGACATTATAAATTATTTAAACAAAGATGATGTTCTTGTACTCAATAATACAAAAGTTTTCCCAGCAAGAATCATTGCAAAACGCGCGACAGGCGGAGAGGTTGAGGTTTTTCTTTTAAATCCTTCATCTGAGAAAAACAGATGGTTTTGTATTATGAAGCGCTCAAAAAGAGTAAAAGAAGGCGAAGAGCTCTTTGTAAGTGATGATTTTAAAATAAAGCTTATTAAAAAAGACACAGAAAACGTTTCTGAAGGCGAACTTCCCAAAAATCTTGCCGAGCTTATATTTGAAGGTGATGATGTTTATGGAACATTAAATAAATACGGTTCGATTCCTCTTCCTCCTTACATTAAAAGGCAGGCAACCGATGAGGATAAAGAAGATTATCAAACTGTTTTTGCAAAAGTAACAGGTTCCGCTGCCGCACCTACGGCGGGTTTACACTTTAGCAGGGAAATTCTTGAAGAGATTCAAAAAAAAGGCGTAAAGATTGTTTTTGTTACTCTAAATGTAGGGTTAGGCACGTTTTTACCCGTTAAGTGCGATGATATTACAAAACACAGGATGCATTTTGAATCTTATGAAATACCAAAAAAAACCGCCGATACGATAAACAATGCAAAAGGCTCCGTAATTGCCGTGGGAACAACAGTTTTAAGAACTCTTGAAGCAACTTTTCAAAAACATGGCAAAATAGTCGAAACAAAGGATAAAACAGATATTTTTATTTATCCACCCTACAAAATAAAATCCATAGATAAATTGATTACTAACTTTCACCTGCCGGAATCAACCCTTATTATGCTTGTATCGGCATTTGCGGGCAGGGACTTTGTATTAAATGCATACAAAGAGGCAATAAAAGAAAAATACAGATTTTTCAGCTACGGCGATTGTATGTTTATAGAATAATTAAACAGAGTCTATATATTTTACAAGTTCTTCCTGCCAGCCCGTATCTTTTTGCAGGAACATATTAGCGCCGCGGTTCAGGCATTTTACCTTGTGCTCTCCTTTAGCGGATGCTGTTATAACGATAATTTTTGTTTTAAGATTGTTTGCAACAACGGTTTTTTTGGTTTCATCCAGAAGCAGGAAACCTTCTCTTTCCGTTGAAACAAATAAATCCATGACAATAAAATCGTAAACGGTTTTCCTTATGAGTTTTGCCGCGCTGTATATATCTTTTGCGGTATCTACTTCAAAACCGATTTTTTGGAAAAGAATTTTTAATTGATAGGTAACAACTCCTATATCATCAACAACAAGGATTTTTCTGCCTCCGCTAAGACCGACAAGTCTTAAATCCCTCTGCCATTCCTCTTCGCTGTATGATTCATCAGCGCTGCTTCCGCCCGGGATTATTTCAAGCGGTTCCGTGTTGTTTAATTTTTTTTCTATTGTATGCAGTGCATATTTAATTGCTTCATCATCGAGTGTTTGCGGTTTTTCTATTTCGGCTATTTTATAAATTAAATCAACAGTTTCTTTTTGAATAACAACACTTTGTTCACTCATGAATTTTTAAACCCTCATCAACTGTATCTGTAATTCTTAAACCGAAATTATCTTCAATAATTACAACCTCACCCTTGCCTATAGGTTTACCGTTTACAAGTAAATCAATGGGTTCTGCGGTTTTATTTTCAAGTTCTATAATTGAACCCTTTGTAAGTTCAAGAATTTTTTTAATGCTCATATCCGTTGAACCTAAAATAGCACTCAGTTCAAGCTCGACATCCATTAAAAGACCTAATGTAGTGTTTGATGAACTGCCGGTATCTGAGTCTTTAGGACGTTCAACATTTTCAAATTTACTTAAATCAAGGTTTTGAGGCTCTTTTTCGGGCATTTTTAATCCTTCGGTATATATCTGTCAGCTATTTTAATACATATCCTGCCGTCTTTTTTACCCGGCTTGGCTTCAAATTTCTTTTTGTTATTTATCAGGACATAGAGTTTTTCGTCAATTTTTTGATCCAGTTTTATTACATCGCCCTCTTTAAGTTCCAAAACGTCATTAATAAGCACGTTTGCCGTGCCTAAAATAACACTTAAATCAAGAGGTGCGGGATTTATTTTATTTAAAATTTCATTTCTGCCTATTTCGTTTGAAACAACGTTTGTGTGCTGGAAAATGTATTGCGGTGTGAGTTTTTGCAAGACTGTTTCAAGTACGGGATAAGGAAAACACAGATTTATAAGACCGAAATTCTTTGACCCCAGCCTTATCTCAAAAGAAATAAGCGCGACAATTTCGCCCGAAGTTGTAATGGGCACAACGTGATAACCGTTATCAAGGCTTGTAAATTCAGCTTTTACGGGTAAAACGGAGCACCAGGAGTTTTCAAGAGTTTTTATTATTTTTTCTATGATTTTTTTGGTAAGCGCCTCTTCAATCTGGGTTAAATCCCTGTTATAGTCATGATTTGAGCCGTCACCGCCAAGCATTCTGTCTAAAATTACGGTTAAAACCTCGCTGCTTAACCCGAGTGAAATCTCGCCCGAGAGCGGATTTAGCTTGAAAATACCGTTTTGAAAGTGTGCGGGCATAGAACAGACAAACTCGTCATATGTAAGCTGATCGACAGAGATGATGTCCATTTCAACATCCATGCGAAGATAAGCCGTTAAAGTAAGTGCAAGCTGTCTTACAAAGTCGCGGTGAATGTCTTGAAGCGCACGTAAATGTTCTTTTGAAAATTTATCGGGACGCCTGAAATTGTAGAGTTTATAGCCTTTTTTAAACTCTTCGGAAATTTCTTCTATAAATTCGGAATCTGTTTCAAGAGTATCAAGACCCTCCGGGTCAAAAGCCGGATTATTTTCTATAGGGTTTATATCAGGCTGATTTTGCACTCTTCCTCCGAAAATCGTACACGCTATAGCAATTATATCTTACTATTATAGTGCTTGTTTGTCTATCGTGCGTATGATATACTTTTTTGTGACATTTAAACAGGTGAGATATGGAAGAATCTTTTGAACATAAGCGCTGGTATGACAGGGATCCTATTTTAAAAGAAGCACTGGAGCTTTTAAGGCTTTCTTCTGATAATGAAAAAGAAGCCGCAAAGGACTTTATTTTAAAATTACAGGAAGACGTTGCAAAAGATGTCATAGAGCGTATTTATGAGATTGTTACCAAATATCAGGGTAAAGGCAACCGCTGGTATGATAATGACCCTGTAATGATTAAAGCCATTGAGATTTTAAGAAATGCCGACCCTAAAGTGCAGAGAAAAGCCGCGCTTAAACTGCTTTTAGCACTTGAAGAAAAGAGTTTCCCTCAAAATAATGATTAAAGACGTTCAAAATACACTAGACAAGAGAAATATTGCACTTCAAAAAGTCGGGGTAAAAAACGTAGAAACCCTTTTAAATATTGAAAGAAAAGGTTCAAAAGCCCCGCAGAGAGTGTACGCAAAAGCAAAAATGAGCGTATATCTGCCTTCAAATTACAAAGGCACGCACATGTCAAGGTTTATTGAAATCCTTGAAGAATACAGAAAAAAAGACCTTATAGGCGTAGATATCAAAAAAATGCTTGAAGATATGAAACTGCGCCTCAAGTCAAAAAGTGCTTATTTAAAGTTTGATTTTAAATATTTTATTAAAAAGAAAGCCCCAAAATCCGCTCTTGAGGCGCTTATGTGTTATGACTGCTATTTTGAAGGCACACTTGATGAAAATGACGTATACAAGTTTTTCTTAGGCGTCAAAGTTCCTCTTACCACTCTTTGCCCCTGTTCAAAGGAAATTTCCGACTTCGGTGCGCACAATCAGCGCGCAACAGTGTCTTTAAAAATTTCATATCCCGGGGACAAACACATCTGGCTTGAGGATTTAATATCGGAAATAGAATCCTGCGGCTCGTCCGAATTGTATTCGCTTCTTAAAAGAGAAGATGAAAAATGCGTCACCGAGCGCGCTTACGAGAACCCCAAGTTTGTTGAAGATGTTATAAGAGATGTAGTTATAAAACTTGAAAACAACCCCGTAATTTCAACATACGAAGTTGAGATAGAGGCATTTGAGAGCATCCACAACCACAGCGCCTGGGCAAAGCAGGTAAGTACAACATAATAGTGTTTTTATAAACTTTTGTAACAATTATTTGTCTTAACTATAAAGTTCATTAAAATCTATCCGAAATACTTATTGTAAGCAAGACAATAAGGACAATAAGGAGAAGATATGGACAACATTTCAAAAATAGCCGCAAATGCTAATTTTTATGTTCAAAGCGGTTCGGTTAAAAAAGGAAATGATGACAAAAAGGCTGAAGAAAAACAGCCCGAAACAGTTGCCGCACAAAATGAGGCAAAAGACCCCGATGCGATTTTTGACGCTATGCAGATGAGTGCAATTCAAAACAAAGCTATCGCGTTTGGTAAATTTATTAACCCGAGGGATTATTTATCCGAGGATAGAATAAAAGATATAGAAGCGTCTATGGGAACATTTGCAGGTGCAGCAGAAAGCGCCAAGGCTCAAATGGATGTTGAATTTAAGGGCGTAAGCGCTTATGAAAACCTCTCCGACGCTCAAAAACTCGCTATGGCTGCAAGCATGCAGATAGCAGAGTAAAAAAACTCTACCCCCTTATTTGTTCTTCTCACTATTGTTCTGAAATATCGCCAAAGGTGCACCCCTGAGGCGATATTTCAGTTTTAAATATTAAAACGCGCATAAACGCTGTTGAGATTTTGCAGGTATTTTTTCTCATCAAAGCACTCGTTAAGCTCTTCTTCGCTTAAATGAGCACGCATATTTTTTCTGAAATCACCTTCATCTCCGGCGTCAAAAGCCCTGAGTGCTTCTTTTTGAACAATTTCATATGCCTCTTCGCGGGTTTTACCCTTGCGTGTGAGCATTAAAAGACATGCTTGCGAATAGATTATCCCGCCGTATTTATGAATGTTTCTTATCATATTATCCGGCTTTATAACAAGGTTATTAACCACGTTATTAAAGCGATTCAGCATATAGTCAATTAAAATGGTCGAATCGGGGAAAATAATTCTCTCAACGCTTGAATGTGAGATATCGCGCTCATGCCAGAGAGTAATATTTTCCATGGCTGCAATCGCGTTTGACCTCACTACACGTGCAAGACCCGAGAGGTTTTCGGAGGCAACGGGGTTTTTCTTGTGAGGCATGGCACTTGAGCCTTTTTGCCCTGCCCTGAAGCCTTCTTCCGCTTCACATACTTCCCATCTTTGCAGATGGCGGATTTCAACGGCAAAGTTTTCAATTGCACAGGCAATGTGCGAAAGCGCGTTTATATATGCGCTGTGCCTGTCGCGCGCTATTACCTGGGTGGAGATTTTGGCACTTTTAAGTCCTAAAATCTCACAGGTGATTTTTTCCACCTCGGGGCTTACATTTGAATAAGTTCCCACAGGGCCTGAAATCTGCCCGCACAGTACATCATCAAGTGCGTAATTAAAACGCTTTTTTGCGCGCAAAAGCATATCATACCAGTTTAAAAGCTTGAAAGCAAAAGTTATAACCTCTGCTCCTATGCCGTGTGAACGTCCGAGGCAAACGGTATTTTTGTGCTTTTTTGCAAGATTTAAAATTGATTGAAGAAGGGTGTCTAAATCTTCATTTATAATATCCGACGCGTCTTTTATCTGCAGTGCAAAAGCCGTATCTATGACATCGGAGCTTGTAAGACCCATGTGAATATAAGGTGAATACTCTTCGCCCACATTCTCATTTACGTTTGTTAAAAATGCAATCACATCATGGCGCACTTTTTCTTCTATTTCATCAATTCTTTTCACATCAAAAGAGGCTGTTTTTTTAATGTGTTCAAGTGCGTCATCGGGAATTTGCCCCAGTTTGTTATACGCTTCGCAGACTGCAAGCTCTACCCTTAAATAGTAAGAAAACTTGGAGTCCATCTCCCATATGGATGAAATTTTTTCTCTTGAATATCTTTTAATCACAAATTGTATTATACTATAAAAAAATTTTTTTCAGGGGTT
>ERZ1643251.2145-NODE-2145-length-20686-cov-26.003975_pt1 | contig 20686 bp, 21 predicted proteins | sample MGYA00579261_ERZ1643251 | MGnify/ENA primary metagenome ERZ1643251 (study PRJEB29033, sample SAMEA4952267) | chicken gut metagenome | biome: Broiler Chicken; feature: Gastrointestinal Tract; material: Caecum | place: Ireland | collected 2018 | study: Broiler... | reverse complement strand
CTAAAATCATCGAGGACGGATTGGACGATTTCTTTTCGTTCGTCTGTCAGGCTTTCCAATATCTGTTGAAGAACCTCTACCTGTGTATATGAGAGATATTCTCTCCTGTGTCGTTTTGGATTCAAGAGGTATATTCCTCCATTTCTTCCCGTTTCTGTACACAGATCATAGTGCAGAGACAAAACTTCCACATCGTGATAGATTGTTTGCCTTGTAACTTGAAAACGTTCCGCCAGTTCTTTGGCCCTGACTTTTCCTCTCTGGCGAAGGATTTCGACGATGGCTTCTCGGCGCCAGTTTGCGTCCACATCCTTTCACCACCTCACTCCTTGCTCCAACTTTATCGTACCAAGATAATGTCAAAGACCCCTTTACAATTTATGTGAAAAAATCACGAGAGTATAGAAGGCCCAGCGCAAGCAACATGTTGCCTATAAACGCGCATTGTATGTGGATTTTTCCCAAAAAACAGGCATTGTACAATACATTAGAGGTGAGTTATAATGCCTGATTACCAGAAATCTCTGGGAGATACCGTGCGCAAAGCACGTCATAAAGCGAAATTGTCCCAAGCCGAACTTGCAGAAATTCTGGGAATCGGCCTTCGCACAGTTGGAGATATCGAAAACTATCGCTCTAATCTAACAATGGAAACCTTATACTCGCTAATTAGAACCTTGAACATCGATCCGGTGGAAATCTTTTACCCAGAGCGTACCGATAGCACAAATGGTGCAGCAGCTGAATTAAAAGCCAAGTTGGCCACATGCACTGAAGATGAGGCAATCCTGCTGTATGAAATCTGCGATGCTGCACTACGCGCAGTGAGAAGTCCCAAAGCCTACTCCATTTACAAACAAAAATAACAGAGCCCGCACTTTCCCCATGGAACCATGGAAAAGTGCGGGCTCTGCGTTTAACGTCTGGCTCTCAGTTTTATTCTTTTAGGATACAAATTCTGTTGTCGACTATATTGATAAGGAATTCTCGTTTACACTTGGGACAAAACAGCGGAAAGTTAAGCAGGATCGTATCCTTTCTCACTTTTACGCGAGTACGGCAATGGCATACGGGACATAGTATCCACTCGGATTTTTGCGGTGTAAGCAGTGTCAAGTTACACCAACTCCTTACCCACCAAAATCGATTCAGAAAAGGCCTTCTGCAATTCGAGCAATTTGATCGGTGCAGAGACCGAATTGAGCCAACAGTTCCTTGGCGGGGCCGGAATGTCCGAACTCGTCGTTGACACCTATCCTTGCGGTAAGCGTCCAGTACACTCTGGATGTTGTAGCTGCCGTCTGGGTTGCGGGTGAACTGGTCCGCCTTACTCAGGTCGGGGATGCGGTAGACGGTAAAACCAGCGCCTTCCAGTTTCGGCGCAGGACTACCCGGGCCGGTGGCGCTCACCAGCTTGCGCAGTTCAAAGCCACCCTTCAGAACAGCATCCAGACTCTGCTCGCCTTCACGGACTACATAAGCAATAATGCTTGAAGGGATAATTCACTCATCCATAAGTGCATCAAGGAAGCCCATCATGCCATCCGGCAGCCCGGTTTCCTTTGCTGTATCTTTCTGTCCGGACACAGTAATTTGTTCTTCCCTAAGTACACGGCGCAGCATTGTTTCCAGCCGGTCTTCCTGGTCCATTTGGAGAATTGCCCGAACAATGAAGGCGCTCTTTTGCCCTTCAGGAACCTCTTGCAGCAACCGCCATGCTCGCCTGTGATCCTCGTTTTGCATGTTGGGCCGGAACAGGAAATGCGGTCGGTTCATCGGGCGGCCTCACGGCCCGACATTTGCTCCAAAATCCGTTCGAATCCCTCGGCGTTCACCTTGTCGTCCCCCAGCAGAAAAGCCCGACAAAGGCCGTCACGTTCGTTCACGTTGCGCATGACGGTCGCCGCGCCGCCGCCCATCAGGATCACGGGTAGAGTTCGAAGATCAAACCCCGCTTCCATCGCCGCCGAAATGAGCCGCTCGGTGTAAAGACGGCCCTGTCGCTGGATCAGCTTTCGCGCTTCCTCATTCATGCTGCAGGACTTCCCCGCGAGAACTCGTTCCACCTGAGCGTCTGTCACAGACAAGCCGGTGTCCCGCCGCACCTGCTCCTGGATCTCATCCATGCAGCGGATCATGCCAAGTTCCAGGCTGCGGCAGGTGGCTGCATTGGGAACATTGTTGTCCAGTCGCATGAGATCCACCGTCCATCCGCCAATATCCATGAGAAGCACAGACGGTTCGTCTTTCACCAACTCAGGATGAAGAGCAATGGCGGAATAGCCCTGGGGGAACAGTTTTACACTTTCGATTTTGACCTTGTAGCGTTCCCCCTCGAAGAGGAAAGTGACCGGCTGGCCATTGCGCAGTAGGTATTCGGTGAACGGCTTTTTTTCCCGGCCATACCGAGCCAAGGGAAGACCTGCAGCCAGTGTTACGGAACATTCCGCAGGCAAATTTCGAAAACGGAGTTCCATGGCGATGGCTGCCAAGGTCAGAATGTAGTAATTGTCGTTGATGGTCTTGTCTCGCAGGATCGGCTGACGGCCTGTTCCGCAAACATAGTACTTGCCGCCGATCTGGAGGGTGTTCTTCAGCGTGTAGGGTTCGTGGGTATACGCTGTCACACCGGCTGGAAAAGAAAAATGCCGCGTCTTGATGGCGTAGTACCCGTGGTCGATTCCCATAATCATGGTTTCAGATCCTTTCTGGCTTTTGCCTTGATTTTTTCGCTTCTTCTTTCTGCGGGTTGCCATCTTATCTGGCCTCTCCCTTGCTGGGGACCTGGGATTTCCGACAGTATTCAGGGTATCGGATGCGGATTGCTTCCAGCATATAGCCTGCATCCGATGTGGTGAACAGATCGTGGGGCGTTGCACAGCCGTCCTCATTCCACCCGTTCCAAAGGTTGAACGCCAAACGGGTCAGACAACTGCTTCCGCTGGTTTGCCAACCTTTGTTCAGCCCCTCCGGCCGGATAACATCCTCTTGGAAATCAAAGACATCCTCAACATGCTTTCGGGTTTCGTTGCTGATGCCCATCGTGTAAAAAAAGGCCTTGTGGTAGGGATCAAGGACGCCGGTCCGAGTGAGGCACTGCTCATAGAATTTCTCGTGTTCTCTGTTTTTGAATTTGATTGACATTTTGTTCCTCCTTTGGCTCTGGGTGTTGAACAGGATCCACCGGCTGGGAAAGACGGATGAATTTCGTTTCACCACTGGTTCTTTTCCCGTTGAAAAACGCTGAAATCTCGCAGCGTTTATATCTTCTTCCCAGCCGGTAAATAATCTAGGGGGAGAGGTGTGGAGAGGGGGAGAAAACGAAAAAAGCGCCCCGGCCAACATGAGCCGAGGCGCTGCCTGAAAAAGGGTACACTTCCCCCTTGGATTTTGAGAGTTCGATTTTCAACAAAAAAGAGCCCGCGATGTTTATAACATCACAGGCTCTGACCGGTCCAATTGCAGGATATTGTGTGTTTTCTGATATGAAAAATCCACTGTCCAAATTTCTCTGGACAGTGGATATCTGGTGCACTTCCAGGGACTCGAACCCTGGGCCCGCTGATTAAGAGGTGACTTCACCTTCTATCTTGGCATTCCATAGCTTGGCGCATTTATCATTTTGTCGTTGCTTTTTCTGTTGTGCATTTCCTTTTCTTCCAAATTTTTGCCTAATTTTTCGGTTTTTACTTGAACTCGCCGTGAACTCGATTAGGCTTTTTCCAAGTATGCACCCAAGTCATCGACAGCTTTCTGTCGGGTGCCATCGAACACATCCGCATAAAATTTCAAAGTCGTGCTTACGTCACGATGCCCCAAAATCTTCTGTACTGTCTTTTCCCCTGCTCCGGCTTCAATTAGCAAGGTAGCCGACAAATGCCGTAGCGAATGTACCGTGATATGCCCTAATCCGCAGCGTTTGGTCAGTTCATCCAACCAATAATTGATGGTTCCGGGGTTGAGCGGTGCGCCATTATCGCGTATCATCAGCAACTGGTCTTTTCCCTGCCAGGCATCGCCATACAACAGTGCATGTTGCGCCCACCAGGCGCGGTATTCTTTCAGCGCATCGTCCAGCACATCATTATAGTACACCACGCGCTTGCTTCCTTTGGTTTTCAACTCTACCAAGGCAAGGCCGCCTTTCTGTTCTTGCAACTGCTGCACGATACGCAATGCCTTTTTCTCTGGCAATACATTCGGCCATGCCAATCCGCAAAGTTCACCTTTGCGCAATCCGCAGTACAACAGAATCAAAAACGCCACCTTGCGCCGTATATCTTTTTCTTCCAAAATAGCCCGGTAGAGAATCCGTGCTTCTCGTTCGTCCAATACGCGCACCTCGACATCCTCCGTGCTGGGGGCGCGAACATCATCCATAATGTTCTGCGCCAGCACCTTTTTGGCCGTAGCATAACGGAACACCGCACGCAAAAGACGATGCACTCCGTTGATGGTGGATGCCGAATAGGGCTTTTCAATCGTGTGGATTGTAAACACCCGATTCATCGGCATCCCCAGCACTTGCGCAATCGCCCGGGCGCTCTCAATCTGGATAGCGTCTCCCTTTGTAGCCGCGTATACCGTAGCGGTTGACAGCCCCGCCTTCTGCGCGACATTGACTTGACTCATTCCTGCTTCTTTCAGCAACCGTTTCAAATCATTGGCTGTTACCGACTGTTCAATTTGCGCGTTATGGGCGCGCATCTCTGCATACAGCCGCTCTACCATAAGTGCCGTAATATTGGCAATAGGAGTGCGTCCCCATTTACTCTCCAAAAACGTCAGTATATAACGATACCATGTCACCGTCTTGGGCCGTAGGTCGCTGTTTGTAATGTACAGTTCAGCCACTTCCACAAACGGGATGCGCACATCCATATTTGCATATCCCTTTTTGACTTCTTCGGTGAATAAGATTTCCTGCCGCCGGGCTTCTTTGTTGGCGGCTTTTTCGCTCATTTCGGCAGGTGGTATCCATGTTTTACTTTTAACCACTTGTTTGCCACTACCATCTTCATTGATGAAAACGCGAATCAGATAACGGGGATTACCTGCCTTATCATAACGAACTTGTATACTCATTGTTGGCCCTCACTTTCCTATAAAAAGGCGAGAGGGCCGCCGTGCGCCCCTCTCCAAAACAGAATCAATCTTCCGCGGACAGGAACCGCATCAAGTTGCGCCACGATACCAGCGCCTTGCGCCCCGTATACACAGCCGGTACATGCCCCTCGGCAATCCAACGGCGCAGCGTCTTTTCACCTACCGGGATACCTTCTTCCTTGCATCGAGCTGCCGTTTGGGCAATCGTGGCAATATCGGATACTTTATTTTTACTTTTCATAGTGGTGGAATCTCCTTATTTATCGCAAGTAATGAGACACCACTACATCACATCGGCTATGCCCCATATTAAGGGACACGGCCATCAATACCCCCTTGTCATAGCTTTGGCCCTTGCGGTCAGCCCGGCAATGGTACAGTTGCCCGGTGGCCGCTCCCTGCGCCTCATAATATCGGTACAGGTCTTGCGCGTATAGGGCGCGCAAATAGTGTAGCGGCATATCCTTGGGCAGTGCTGACCGCGAGAACAGGCGCTGTTTGCCGCCGGTCGCAGCGGCTTTGGGATTCCGGGCATAGGCGGTGAAGATTTCCTGCACGGCGGCTTCATAGTCAGGGAGGACAATCGCCTCCCGCTCTTTACCGCCTTTCTCGCGGAGATGCACATACAAATGTCCATCGCGGGCAAGTAAATCTTCCACCGTCAGCCCCAGAATCCCGCCGCGGCGCGCCCCGCAGGCGCGGGCAATCGTGCGCACAGCTTCCTGTTCCGGCGTATGGTGCCGGGCATCTGCCGCGCTGATTTGCCGCCCGCGCTTGATGTCAGCACGGTGGCGGGCGGGCAGATGCTCGACACCAAACAGCGCTGTATAATCAGCGCCATAAACCGAGCACAGCGCATACACCCGTGTGCGTATCGTCCAAGCGGACAGCCCGCGCACCTGCATCTCGGCATAATAGGCCGGAAGATACTGGCGGCATTCGTTCAGCCGCTTGCATCCGTATCGCTCGGCAATCCAGCGCAGGGCCGTCATAGCCTGCTTGGCATAGGTGGTATAGGATGATGTGGCGTACAGCCCCGTGATTTGGGTGTAGCTGGTTCGCTCCCTTTGCGCTTGGGCACGAGCCGCCTGCTTGGCGGCGTGCTTGCTCTGGCCGCGCTTGTCGTGTAGCGACAGCGCCGCCCTGACCTCGTGGGTCAGACGCTTGTCGATTGAGTGCGTAATCACAGGTACACCCCTTTGCTTGCGTGGGCTAAGGCTGCACCACCTGCCGCATTCCCGGCACGGACCATAGGGTAAAGGCTAGCCGGACGATAACGCCCATCCGGGGGCGTGCCTTGCACAACAGGCAAAATCAGTTGCCGCGGCCTTATCGCGGCGCTGATGACTTTACTGGAATAACGGACGCAGCCCTCGTGCTGCGTGTTTGCAGGTTACCCGTAGCGGTGTGCATGTGCGGTACACATCTGGGTTCTTTAAGATTCTGATAGATCCATCGAGTCAGGCAAAGCCTGACTCGATGGATTTCCTGTTCTTCCCTCAAAATTTAATTTTTCTTATCCGCGTCATCATGCGCAATGACGATAGTGCCGTCGATGATTCCACGTGTGATTTCGCGCTCAACTGCCTCCATATAGGCATCGCTCGCCTGGTTCTTTTTACCTTGGTATTGCTTTTTGTCAGCCATGTGATTCACCCCCTTTCAAGCCCCAAATGGCTAAAGTATCAACGTATAATTCCGATTCGCAGCCCATTCTTTCGCATCTGCCCGTCTGTCCAGTAGGGCAAGATTTGCGAGTTCATGGGCCAGCATCATTTGCGGCCCCCAGCTATATTGGACGGTCACCGTCATATCGTAATGCCGTGTCTGTTGGTGTATACGGGTCGTATACCGGGCGCAGCCTCGTATTGGCTTTCCATCTCGCATAGCAGTGACAACGGTTGGTACATCCAAATGGATGGTTACTTGCTTGGCAGCCATGTGTCCAGCGAAGACAATAGCCGCTTCTATTGCCTTGTATAGGGCGACATTTTCTGATTTTTGCGTCACCCGCAAGGGGCGGCTGATGCGCGTGTCTTTTTTGGGGGCGCATAAGATAGCCCCCATTCCATAACGGCCAGAATCGTCAGACGCGACCGCAACCCAGATGTCAGTCGGCATATATGTCCAGCTCCTTCTCACTGCTATGGGCTTTTATGGCACCTGTATTTTGATGTGCGGAAGCATACTGTTCGACGCATTCCAACATAGCGTGTACCGTCTGGTTGTCCACCTGTATGCTGATGGTATGGTTGTAATCTCCCGCGCTGCATATATGTCCATCTGCATCGCGGGCACACAGCGTACAGGTAAGGGACCAGACCGTCACTTCCTTAGCAGTCCGCGTAACAACCAAGTGTTTTGTGTATCCGTGTTCGTCGTCACGGTATTCTTTGGCGCGGCACAGTTCCGGGGACATTACATCGACCCCGTCCATAATGATGGACCCGAGAGGGCTGTCCATATCCATCGCCAGCAACCGGCTGGGTAGCACCTGGCAGCACAGCGCCCGGTAATACCGCCCGGCGCGGTGACCGATACGCACGGCCACCCGCCCGGCACTGCGAGGCACGATGCTTAGGGTAACCCCGTCTGTCGTATGCGACCATATAGCATTTAGCTTTTTCCGCCCAGTCGGCTTGGACCGGTTCGTTGTCTGACTTGCTTGAGCGGGTGTTTTGTTTTGCTTGGGGTAATTTTTCCGGTTTGTCGTTTGCATGTTTTGTTCCTGCCTTTCGCTGCCGCCAAATAACAAAATGCGCCCGCGATTGTTGCAATCAACGGACGCACTTGTATAAGGCGTGTTTTCGATTTGCCCCTTGGGGGCGACCGCCTTGGGGGCGGTGTTTCGTGCTGCTCTCGCGAGCTTGACTATAATATACTCACTTTGCGACATTGATTGGGTGTAAGTGTTCTTTACGCAAAAGTGCAAATCTTCGGCTTTTCGTGTATTTTGGCCACCTTCACTTATTCATCGTCAATAAGATTTATGATTTTTTGCGTTCTCAGCGCATCGTCATTCATAACATAGGTATATCCGTATATCGGTTCGTTTGGTCCGGCGGTGTGCGCATAGGATTTATCGGCGTTCGCTTTTACATATTCTTCTGCGGCGGCTGTAATGGTGCCCGCTGCCACAACTTCCGCCCGTTCCAAACCACGGGAGCAGAAATATAATCCTTGACCCGATTTACGATATTGTGCTGCCTCGCGTAAAGATTTTGTTATATAATACGACCACTTGTTTTTGCGGTCCTTTGAATTGCCGTTACCGCTACTCACTTCGGTTAGCATACAGAATCCGAATTTTTGTTGATAGCCCGGCCAATTGTAGACGGTATCTCCGGCTTTGATTCGAGCACGGACAGAAGCTGGCTTGCGGCCTTTCATTTTTGACAAATCAATCAATTCGGTTTCGGGTATCCCGGCAATGAATCCATGCAAGTGCAGCTTTTTGCGCCGGTCAGTATGGGGTTCCGGCACCAGCAGCCAGGCAAAATTTTCAAATCCTTTTGTGCGCTTTTTCAGATTGGCAAACCACTGTTTTGCTTTCTGGATGGCAGCTTCATCGCCTCCAAGCAGTTTTATCAGTTTGGGCGAAAATTCCAACGTCACCATATATTCCCAGTCGTTACATACAGTGAGTTCATGTATCCGTTTCTTAGCTGCTGAAATGGATTGCGGCGTTCGCTCATTATCCGGGTTTTTAGGTTTTCTCTTTTTGGCCTTCCGCCGGTGGGGCGTACAACTCACAGTGATTTCGTCTCCAATTTTTTTGACAATTCCTTTCATCGGTTAATCGTGCCTCCTTGACCATAACGTAATACAACGCCTATGTGGATATGTGGATGACCGTAATGTAATACAATCATCTCGTGGCCCCTGTCGCCCCCACAATGGGCGGACGACAAGGTCGAATCATAACGGTTCCGCATTTTGCAGCAGGCCATATCCCGTTACGCTCAACATTGTACTCACTTTGCGACATACCTTTTGTGTGAGTTTAATTCGCCCAAAAGTGCAAGTTTTCTTTGCCAAAAAGTGCAAAACACGCATAAATAAGTGCAAAAAAAGAAGCGCCTGCAAAGGCGCTCCTTACTCTTCATTATCTATGATTTTTCCCGGTGATATTTGCAGGCACTCGGCTGTTTCCCACAGCAGTCGAAGGGACAGGCCAGTCAGCCCGGTTTCGATTTTGCTCACGGTGGACCAGGATATGCCAAGTATCTCGGCCATCTGCTCCTGGGTGTATCCGCGCAGTTTGCGGTAATAGGCCACCTTCAGCCCCATTCTGCGCAGCCGCTCACGGTATTGCTGGTCGGTCACCCCGATACCCCCTTATACTTATATGTATATAGTGTATCAGGGCTTTTATTGATTTATTATAGATTCATTTATCTTATATAATGAATTCAATTGAATATCACGGCCATAAGTGCTATAATGTGCTATAATGATAAAAATGCCGAAGGAGGAGTATCATGCAATCTTTGCGTTCACGGCTTTGCGCCGTCGGCTTATCCTGTTTCCTGATATTGGGATTGGCCGGGTGCGGCGTCACCATCACCTCGGTGACACTGCCGCAGACAGTGACTTTGGAAAAAGGGGAGACCTTACAGCTGGAAGTAAACTGCGGCACTGAAAACGAAGCAGACGCCGAGGCCATCGCCCAGGCCGCCGAGCGGTTGGAATGGACCTGGACGTCCAGCGATGAAGCGGTGGTGACGGTGGATGAATCCGGCTTGCTCACCGCCCTGGACGCCGGGGTGGCGGACGTCACGGTCAGCAAGGCAGACGGCGGACTTTCCGGCAGCTGCCACGTCACGGTGGTGGTGACTGCCACAGGGGTCACAGCCCCAGCCAGCCTTGAGTTGGAAACCAACGGCCAGCAGACCGCGGCGCTGGGCGCTAAAGCCACACCGGAGGACGCCACCGGCATCACCCTGGCGTATGAATCCAGCGACCCGGCCGTGGCCACAGTGGACGCGGAGGGGGTGGTGACCGCTGTTGCAAACGGCGAGGCGGACATCACGACCACCTTGACCCAAGCCGCCACGCCGGAGAGCGCGGAGCCGCGTACCTATAAAGAAACCACCCATGTGGTGGTGACCACACGGGTGGAAGAAATTCGGTTGGATAATACAGAAGGTATTTTGACCATCGGCAATAGTCATACGATTCAAGCTATGGTAGAGCCGGAAAATGCCAGTGACCAGAATTTGACATGGGCAAGCTCTGATGAAAACGTCGCAACAGTTGATGAAACCGGTAAAATCACAGCAAAGGCAGTTGGAAACGCAACAATCACCGCAAACGCCGGCAATGTATCTGCTACGTATGAAGTAACTGTACAGCAAATCACGTGCAGTTATTGTGGTGCTACAGGGCACACCAGTTCAAGTTGTCCCGTAAAGGCCGCCGACCAAAAGGCTGCGGCACAGGCAGCTGCTGAAGCAGCGGCCCAGCAGCAAGCGGCGGCAGCTGCCGCTGCTCAGCAGCAAGCTGCACAGTCTTCTGGCGGTTCCACCGCTTCGAGTGGCGGGTCCGCGCCGGCTCCAGCTCCAGACCCGGCACCAGCGCCGGCACCTGACCCTGGTCCGAGCGACAGTGGCGGTAGTTCCGGCGGAATTTCTCATCCGGAAGCAGATATCCCAGGAGAAATCGTCACCGGCGGCGGGAATGGCGATTTGTCCGGCAATCACGGTGCAATGGAATTTGATTGATTTAAAGGTTGGCGTACCTACCTTTTAAGTAAATGGTACTTTTCGTCGCGACCTGCGACACTCAAAAGGCAGCTCTCTGAAAAAGAGGGCTGCCTTTTTTGCCAATTGATGCGGGATGGCGTTTGCGTGGGTATAATACATTCTATCTATGTTGCAATAACAGGTTACCCCGTATCCGAATTTCAAATTCGGATACCGAGTAACCCGTTACGATTGCCTCCCCCCACCTTGCAAAACGTGGAAAAAATCGATTGCTTTCTCTTTCCCTCTCCTGTCCTGACCTGCCCTTGCATACCCTTCCGTTGCAACTTTCTCGGCCTACTTGAACTCGACTTGAACAAGAATTCGCAGCACAAAAGAAAATACCGCGCAGACTGCCTCATTTCGGCTTACCTGCGCGGTATTTTTGGTGCGCCATCGGGGACTCGAACCCAGGACCCACTGATTAAGAGTCAGCTGCTCTCCCTAATAGAGAATATTAAACTTTTATCAATCGCACCAAAAAAGCGGAGCAAAAATCAAAAATATATAAGCATCCCTTTGAAATAAAAGCTATTTCCCAATCGATTCTGTGTCTGTCACTTTTTGTATTGATCATTTTTTTACATTTACACCTAGGTAGCTCTTGGACACAGCATTACATACAATGATGCTGTTCCAAATTCACTATCTTTTTATAAAATTCTACCAGAAAACGATAAGCCGAAAAAACGGCATATGGAATATAGCGGTTATCGAAAGACTTTCTTCCACTCGCAAAATCTCCGACCCCTTTTGCTATTAAGCATTTAATATCATTATATTCCGCTACAGCAGCAATAGCACTAGCTTCCATATCCAAAACACAAGTTTTTCGGTCATATTTCTTTTCCAACATTTTGAATACGTCTTTCCATTCTTGAACGACATCTCCTGTTGCCAATACACCCACACTTGCTTTCTGATTTGGGTCTTGATATGGTTTGGAATACCCAAGTAAGAATTCTTGTTGATATTTCTTCTTACCTTCTTCTGTTGCAGAAATCATTTCTCCGTGAAGATAAACATCACCGTTGTCCATATCTTCACATATTATTTTTGTAATATCTGGAAGGTTCTCATTTGCTTTCAAATCTTGGATGTTAACGGAATATTCATGATTATACATATTCTCTAAAAACAAATATCTTTGCTTTTCATAAGTGATTGGTTTTGCGATGTGAATTGAATCCTGCCAACCAGTTCCAAAGCGTTCAACTTCTTCTTTCCAGAGCGGGAAAAGATGGTATGCATTCATTTCGGGCAAAGTTTCTTGTTCAGATAACTGTTTTCCAGCAGTATTTCCATAACGGTATATCTTGTTTGGAATTATTACATCTCCGAGATTAACAGCTCCTTTCTTACCCGCACAAAATCCAGCCATTGCTAAATATCTCGGTCTCAATTCTCCAATATAATACTGTGTTGAAGCGGCGCCGCTTTCCCGCCCCATTTCATTTGACCGTGCAAGCGCAAAACATAATTGCTCAGTATGTAGAAAATACTCATGTCCTGCTGCAGTTCTTTTACTTTCCCATCTATCATTGTCAAGTATAGCTTTTTCTTCTTCCAATGTGGCAACCATGATAAGAACATCGATTTTTTTTTCAACGCAGTTCCCTTCAGATAACACTAAAATTGCCTCCTTCTTTCTATTTAAAATTTCGCTAATTTTATTTACCGCAAATTCTATGTCTTTAGTGTTAGCCTTGTCTTGCATAACATAATAGAGATTTTCATTAAACCGTCTTCCACCATTACACGCCTTTATATATAATTGTTGTATATTTAGCCACTCTAGCGAAGATCTTATTTCGACGATTTTGTCTGCCGGTGCTGACAAAACATTATCAATATGGAGATATTTAAGGAATACTTGCAGCCATGTAAAATTAGCCACTGAGGTTGCAGGCATAGTCAAATTAAAATCAATCCCATGGTCCAATAGAAAAAAGCCATATAAATTTGTTGCATTGTATTCATCTAAATATACCTGATAATAATTTTTTTCAAAGTAGCGCCTAAATTTCTCTTCTACGCGACCATCTCTTATTGACAATTGCGCAATAGCCTCATGTACATTTTTCCATATAAACGGTACTTCTTCGATGGTTGCTACACTACAAATTGCTTTTGCGGCCTGGGTCCTATTTGTATCATCAGTAAACATTCTATAAATATCCTGTAAATCCCCACTCCTGTTTTCGATTAATAAAGAATGATTATTTCTCCAAAGCAGTGAACAGGATTCCCCAATTCTCGACCACCTGTCCATGAGGATAGGATTCAATAATAATAATTGTTGAAGTATAGTTCCATCAAAAAAGTCTTCATATGCATTTGTACCATTCCTAAATGGAGAATATTGTCTTCTCTTCTTTTGTATAAATTCGTAAATATCTCGTTCTCTAGTGCTAAATCTAATATATCCTTCTTCAATATAATCTTTCGTTTTTAAAAGAACTGTCCGGGTATATTTACTTTCAAACCAAAAGCCTAGAGGCAAAAAGCAATATGTTTCAGAGTCACACAATAAAACTGCCGCATTTAGCCCCTCCATAATTCTCGCGGTTACTATCGGGTTTCCATCAACACGAATCCCAAATATCTCTTGAGTGTCCTTATTCAGAAAGTGAAGGAAAATATTCATTGGCTTTCTGTCCACGTTTTCGCCTCATTTCTCACATAGAGAACTATTTTTATATCTTACCAGATATGCAGTTTTGCGCCAATTGTCCACATCCTAATGCTGTATTCTGATCAGATCCAAATACATATGCAATGAACCCTTGCTCTTGGAAAATTCTTTGAATTTCATCAAGTCTTTTCTTTCCTGGCGTAACAAAGCCATTTTTTTCTGCCGGCTTTGTATAATTAAGAAAAGAAATTTTCACTGAAATAGCGCGTCTATACTGTCTCAAAACAGTCATAAAGTTTTCTATATCACTATTTGAATCATTTACGCCTTGCATAGGTATATAATTAACTTTGACACGACACATTGGGTGACTATTTTTATAACCAATTGCCTCTGCAAGAACTTTTTCAAAATTGTAATTCACAGGAAGTCCAGATACAATATTTTTCAACTTATTATTATCCGTATGATACAACGGTATTTGGAGGGTCCTAATCGGCAAATCTAATTTTCTCCAATACTGGAAGCATTTTTCTCTATAACCAAATGTTGCGATATTAAATTGAACATCCGGATAAATATCTCGTATTATCGAAATCCCCGCTGCAATAGCTTCACATACTATTGACGGTTCGCCTATACCTGCAAAGCTGACATAGAAATTTTTGAAATCAGAAGGTGAAATTCCACTTTGCTTGAGGCAAGTGTTAAGTTGTTTTACATAATCAATAGCCTCTAGGTACTGTGTTTTTCCCGGCAACGCCCCCGATGCACAAAATCGGCATCCAACTACACAATTATACATATTGCTAAGTTCTACTGTTAAATCGCGATATTGATCACCCTTATAATGAATTATCGTCATACATTCAATAAGTGTAGAACTAGAACTGTCAGGATAATGCAACAGATATTTATTTATAGTTTGATTATCCCAACTCCGTGCATTGAAGGAGACCGCCCTATCAATTTTCTTTGCAACATCAAATGTCAATTCACAAAGATTGTTTGCAATTCTTGTCCACTGCGTAATTGAAAACAATGCTTTTGCCTGATAGTTTCCTTTCTTTATCTCTTCATAATAGGATTCCATTATATCCATCTTTTTTTCATTCATCTCTTTTTGAACCTCTCTTGCACTTACAAGGTATTGCCTTATATCTGCCTGCAAAACATGATACTTTTGGTTTACATATTCAACAAAAATTTTTTCAAAATTATGTGCACTATTCGAATATAATATCTGCGAAATTAATGCATGAAACGCTCTTGGATGATCTATGCAAAGTCTTATAGCCGATGCCGAGTCTCCTTCAGCAAATGCCAAAATGGAATCGCATATTTCTTTCATATAACTCGTTGCTTGTTTGCTACGGTATAGGAAAACATTGTCGGAAGATGGAATAATTTGGCTTCCACATATTTCACACCAATATTTTCCTTTCTTGTAAACAATCTTATCCGCTTGAATTTTTTCATATTGAGGACAGTCGCAGTTATCACAAAACATCAAATTAATCCGATGCTCCACTTTTTTTGCATTGGCCCAAATGTCTAATTCCTTTTCATTTTTATGCAAATTCACTTCTGAATAAAGGTGAGAATAGCGCCTATGCAATTTTGATGTGACTCGTTCTGCAATATCATCAGCAGAATACTTGTCAAAATCAACAATTCTATATAGCGCGCAAAGGATAATCATTAAAACATCTGCGGCTTCCTCTTTTGCGTTCGACTCGTCATAGTTTTCGCAGGCTTGTATGAACTCCTGTACTTCTGAACGCAAATTTTGGATTAATGAGTCAACACTTGAATTTGTTCCCCAAAAAGATTTTTCCATCAATATTTTTATGGAATATAACATTTCTTCATTTGGAGTCATCTTTCCTCCTCCTCTAAAACATCAAAGCGGAATTAGTGGAGATTCCTTTGTCAGCATTTTGTATATCACATCATTATTTTTAAATTCTTCTGGGAGTTCTTTGTCAACAACAATTAGTTGCACACCATATAAAGCTCCTCCCCTAGAGAACAACCTGTAAAGATATGAATACAGTTTATTGCACATTCTTTTGTCTATTCGTTCGCTAATATTTTTCATTGGCGTATCAATAATCACAAACGATGGCATCAACGTCACGATTGATTGTTTTCGAATAAAACAATGAATAGAAAGTGCATAACAAATTTTGAAAATTGTTTTTATACCGCTGCTACTAAGTGTACGATAATCAAAAAGAAACTTTCCGACACTAGAATATGCTGCTGGGATAAATGTATCGGTTGAAATTATAACCACGTCTTTTTCTGTGAATCCTGGAAAATCCACTTCAAGAAGTGTTTCTTTAAAAATTTTCTGTAATAGCTCAATATTTCCAACAAAATCTTTACGGCCCAAATTCTTTATCTTACTTAACCAAATTTCTTGTTCTTTTTTGTATTCTCCGTATAGGTAATGATACTTTTTCTGTGTAGCTTGAAGTTTACTAATCTCTCTTAAATAGCGTATTTCTGCTTCGTAGCGGCCAATATTCTTGGCATATGCAAGCAACTGCTGCAATTGTGCTCTATCTTGTGGCACTTTTTGAACCGACTTTTCAAGTTCCTGCTTGAAGACAGTAACCATCCTGTATTTTTTAGCAATTTCATTTCCGATATCTATATTCAAAATGCTACTAACAGAAAACAGTTCTCGTAATATCGCTTGTCTCGACTGTATATTTTCCAACTGCTCAGAAATCCGATTAACTTTTTGTTCTATCTCTTTCCGTATAATTCTAGAGTCGTCAAATAATGTTCGCAACACGTAATTACTTGCATATCGTTTAAAATTATTGCTTTTATCATCAAGATAAAATAATGTATTGTCTAATTCTTCTTGCCTGAGGTAAGAAAACCACATAAAATTTGAAAAGCTAATGTTTACGCTCTTAGACGTCCGTCCTCTCAACATCTCGATGGGCTGAATACCTGAAAGCTCATAAAAATAATTTGATAGAGTCATATTGGAACCAGAATCACTTTTTGCAACAAAACTTTTTTTTATATTTCCATCATTAACTACAACCAAATTAGACCCTATCTTCCGTTCAATAAACAACTGCCTGCCTGCAACTACAGCGTTTAAACAAACGCGAAAAACATTTTCATTAACAGCCCTTGTTCGAATGATATCCTGCCCTAATGAATAACTAATCAAGTTCAGAAGTGTGGTTTTCCCAACCCCCGCATTTCCATAAAAAAAAGTAATATGGTTTGAACATGGGACTAACACCGTCCCACTTGCACATTCTATTCTCAATGACAAAATCTTAATATCCATATCATTTGCCTCAAAAATAGTAAAAAATATTGCGTTCCCCTTTATAGCCTTTCTTAAATTACATTTTAATCGTTTCAAGAAAAGCATCTGCTATTTGTGTAGTATGATTTTTATGTGATTTTTCTAAATCAATTACTTTATAATTCTAGTTGGAGTACCTAATGTTTACTTACTTCCAAAATCTGATCATCAAGAGTATCAATAACAGTCAAAGCAATAGCTCGTAAGAATCCTCGCCCAGCTGTTCAACTGTATCAATAACGATTAAAAAAGGCGCTGCTTGTTTTTCAAAAAAGCGAGTAAGAACTTCCTCCATCGCTGAAGGATAAACACCTGAATAAAGAGGAACCGCAGCACTGTGTTCTGACAAACGACTTAGAATAGGGCCAGCATATGGTATCCTCTCTAATGCTGCTGATAGCAGAGATTGTGCATGTGCTCCCATTTTGTGTCGGCAAATTGTTGCAATTGCTCAAGGTAATCCGAGCGAACCAGTTGCGTTAGCAACAATTCAGAAAGAGATTTTTCTCTTGATGCATCAATATAAAGTATATTTGTGTCGAACAAAGAGGTGCATACAGCTTTCATCCGCATTTTTACAAATGATGTGACTCCACTTGCGTGGTATGCGTATATAAAAATAGGATTAGAACCATTTTCAATGAGCTGACGTAAGATGCTGTATTCAATGTCTCTGTTTGCGTAGTCAATATAACTGCTCCGGTTTTGGTGATTGAATCGGGTATTTTAAGGCTAATATTGCAATAAAAAGCGGATAATTAGAGATTATCCTTCATATAGATTATTATACCATAAGTAGGAACGTCTCCGCATCGACACATTCACTAAATTATCAGCAGTATTTTTGGATGTTTCGTTACCTTCATCTTTTCGGTTTCTCAATACACAAAATGGCGAGGTTACCCTCGCCATTGAAGAAGCTGTTCTTTATTTTAACTGCATCGCAACGTGCGAATCTCCGTGGTCTTTGCTGCACCCGCTCACTGCGGCTCGGCCTGCCGCACATACTTGTCGGCATCTTCCTTGCTGAGACCATACTGAATCATCAGCTGCTCAACGATTTTGCTGGTGGTCATCCCCATACGTTTGAGGATATCAACGGCACCGGCAATACCAGTGTCAATGCCTTTTGCCATACCCTTTTCCATACCGTCGTCATAGACGCCTTTGCTGTAATTGCACATAGTCTCAAGCCTCCCTTCCAGGCCATTGGTTACTTTGATGTCATACTTGGTTTCGAGCTGCCGGATTTTTTCTTCCGCCGGCACTCCATTGGCGAGCGCCACATCCAACATTCCCACTACGTTTTCCTTGCCCGTGGGTTTGCCGTCCAGACAAAGGAGCGTCACCTGCATCTTGTCATAGTCATCATGGTCAGATTTAGCATTGCCCAAGATGTTGCTTTCGCCGATTGTATAGGTGGTAATAGAGCCCTGCCACTGTTTATTCGGACGGATGCAGACCCAAATGGAATGTACCTTCTTCATTCCTGCATAATTCGAGTGCGAGAACTCTGTCTCCATCTGTGCCGAGATCATCCGGCTGCAATAGTAGATGCCGCGCGTCACCAAGCTATAACCTGGTTTGAAGTTGTTCTGCGCCTCAACATTGATGATGAGTTCTGTTTCCTCATCCTCATGCCTGGCCCTGGCTTTGAAGCGGATGTCATAGCGGACCGTTCCCTCATAGCTGGATGTATCCTCATCCGCCATACCGGTGACCTTTTCGGCCATATATTTGCCGGTCAGGTCTTTGTCCACTGGCACTGTACCGACCTCCGGCTCACCTTCGATGCAGCTCATGATGTCGGGGATGGAATACTCGCGGAATTCCGACGTACAATCGCGCAAGATCCAGGCGAGAATCTGCTTGTCTGCCAGGAATGCCTTGCATTCGGCATCCAGAAGACTGCGCTTATCCATGCCGCGGCCTTCTGCCGTGATCGTCTTACCTAAGGCATTCAGTTCGTTTTCCATGTGCATCCCCCCTTGTGTTGTCATTATACCATATTCGGTTACGGAAGAACAACTATACACAAGAGAATTCACAACTGCTCACTTTGAATTCCTACATCTGAGCAGCCAAAAACTGCCGGTAACTCCCCCTCACCACAATCCTGACCTGATACCCTCTCCCCAGCTCCACCCGTTCCAGCAGCTGTGCCAGAATGGTGCGTTTGCGCGGGATGGATGCCAGGTCGAACTCGTTGGCCCAGTCGAGGAACTCATCGTAGTATTTGCGGATCTGCTGAACGGTGGTGCGGCTGGAATTGTCCTTTAATAGCGCGGTATATTCATTTTTCACCTGCTGCACCTCGGCTTCGGCCTGCTGGATCAGGCGCGCCAGCGTGGCTTCCGAAAAGGCGCTCTGCCCATCCAGGCAGCGGACGATCTCTTCCTCATACCGCTGCTGTTTGTGCCGGGCTGCTTGGATCTTTTTCTCGGCGGCCTGCTTTTTGCGGTTCCATTCGGCGTCCTGCTGGCGGATGCGCTGCTCAATGCTCCTGTCGTAGGGCTCCTGTTTGATCTGCTGGAACATCTGATCGACCAGAGCCAGCACAACCCCATCCACCCGCTCGGCAAGATAGGTCTGCTCGTAGCGCGCCAGATACTCCTTGATCTGCTGGAAGAGTTCCTCACTGACCTGGAAGGCCATTGTCCGTGTTTTTCCCATTGTGGCGACTCCTTTCGCGTAGTGCTCCAAGATGATCTGTTCGATGAATTTACTCATCGTGCTTTCTTTCTGCCGGATTTCCTCGGTGATTCGATTGTGCAAATCGAGGGGAATCTTGCAGGTCACGCCTTTGGTTTCCATTGTTACTCCTTTCTGTCATAGCTGGTCAGGGGCAGTCCTGCCGCGATGGTCACGCTGCATTCCCGCGGTGCGCCGCGGGCCTCGATCTCTTTGGCGATGGCGGCCAGCGTCAGCAGGTAGTAGTTGTCGTTGGCAGTTTTGTCCCGCTGGATGGGCTGCCGCCCGCTGCCGCAAACAAAAAAACACCCGCCGAACGTGAGCACATTCTGGCGGGTGTAGGGTTCACGGTCACCGAAAGGTGTAATGCCAGCCGGGAAGGAACAGTTTCGGGTTTTGATGGCGTAAAAGCCGTGGTCGATACCGATAATCATGGAATGCCTCGCTTTCTTTGATTTGTATATATTCGTATCTATCTACAAGGCTGGTATTCCCAGCCGGATAGCAAGATCGCCATAAATAAAAAAATGCCCGGCCTCTGGTTTCAAACCAGAAGTCGGGCTTATTCTTGACACACCATATATATGGGTGTTATTATTTTGCGGTCACTGTCTGCACTGCCATTCCATCCGGCAGGAGGTGATGTCCATTTGTCTTTAGATCAAGTTATCCTTTTGTTATCCCTGGTCGGCGGCAGTATCTATGCCACCGCTTCCTTGACGATAAAGATTTTAGAACATCTGCAAAAGAAAAAGGATTGATGTCCCAACCATCTGTCCTTTCATTCCAGTGCAGACAGTGACTAATAAAAAAAGACCCTTACAGCAATGTAAGGGTCTTTTTGGTGCACCATCGGGGACTCGAACCCAGGACCCACTGATTAAGAGTCAGTTGCTCTACCAACTGAGCTAATGGTGCATATGAGGATTTTCGGCGATTCAGCGTCAAATCCTGTTTTGAATAGTTCAGCGGTTCACAGCCTTAGTATTGGTTACTAACGCTACCAACTGAGCTAGAAGTGCATGTGAGGATTTTTCGGCGTTGCACCGTCAAATCCTTTTTGTGGTTGTGCACCAGTCAGTGGTCATACAACTTAACAGTTGCTCTACCAACTGAGCTAATGGTGCATATAAGCAACCCCGGGCCGGGCCATTGGCTCGGCCCGGA
>ERZ1643251.2143-NODE-2143-length-20695-cov-10.338953_pt1 | contig 20695 bp, 23 predicted proteins | sample MGYA00579261_ERZ1643251 | MGnify/ENA primary metagenome ERZ1643251 (study PRJEB29033, sample SAMEA4952267) | chicken gut metagenome | biome: Broiler Chicken; feature: Gastrointestinal Tract; material: Caecum | place: Ireland | collected 2018 | study: Broiler... | reverse complement strand
GTTGGTGCTCGCCACAGCAACAAACTTACCATCACCGTATGTGACGGATTGCCAGTTTATCGTATTGGGCAATGTCGCCGCCGTCCAGTTGATGCCGTTTGTGCTGTAGGCAGCTTTGTTGCTGCTGTACGCCACAGCAACAAACTTACCATCGCCGTAGGTGACGGATTGCCAGCTTGCCGAACTGGGCATCGTCGCCGCCGTCCAGTTGATGCCATTTGTACTGTAGGCGGTTTCGTTGGTGCTGCCGCTCGCCACAGCAACAAGCTTCCCGTTTCCGTAGGTGACAGAGCGCCAGCTTGCCGAACTGGGCAGTGTTGCTTCAACCTCAGACAGTTTGATGCTGCCAGCCAGCGCCCCAAACGCATCATCCACCGTCGGATCACCGCTAAGTCCGAGGGCAGCGGCGGTTTCGTCGGAAAGCAGGTTTTCCTTATTCAGCGGCGTACCTTGTTCAGTTGGCTGATCTGCCCGTACCATATCGTATGTATTTGCCTGACCGGAAACCGGCGTCAGCGTGACGCGGCCAGGATAAAGCGGTACTCGATCTTTCATTGTTTATACCTCCCCGCAAAACAGGTCGCCGCTGTAGAACCATGCGGCCTCTGTGTTTTCTTCCAGTTCATCTTCAAAATTCCATCTGCCGTCCTGCCCCTGGACGAACAGGGAAATGCGGTAATCTCCATCTCCATACACCAGGTAGCTATCATATACCTCGAACGTTCTGGATGTATTCGCCGGGGTGCTGGAGAAGGAAGCAACAAGTGATCCCTTCCCCAGACCATAACTTTCTCCAACCCTTGTCGCCCGGCATTCAAATGCGATATATGGCTGATCCGCCTGAAAGGTGACGGAAATGAAGTTAAACCCGGCTTTGTTCGAGATCAGATGCCCGGTGACTGAGAATGTCAGTCCGGGAGCTGCCATTACGCTACGCTCCAGGTACCAGCAGCATTGCGGACGAACACCTTGACGATCTTCACGCCGTCGCCAGCAGAAGCGGTTTTGAGGTCTGTACCATCGATAGTAACCTTAATGTTGGTATCCGCCTCATAGGGCTCATCATCACTGGTGCCGCTGGTGTTGATGGAACCGGCGGTAGTGGGGATAACAGTACCCGCATCCTGCGTGGAAGAAGTAGCGGGAACCACACAGACCTTGTACTCCACGAACGCAATGTCGGACATGAAGTTGATAATGGCCTTGTCGAAGCCATCCACCTCGGAAATGGTGGACTTGTCGGGGCCAGTAATGGAAACGGTCGGAACAGCGGTATCCAGCGTAATGGTATCCGTGACAGCCGACGTTTCGTTACCTACAGAGTCGCGAACTTTGACAGAAACCGTTTTCAGGCCATCGCCGTCAGGCAGCGTAATGCTCTTGGTGGCCGCATAGGTTTCCCACGTTGCGGTTTCCTCATCGTCCACGCCATCGATGCCCCAGATTTTCATCTGATACCCTGTCGTTACTGCATCTGTAAGGGTCAGAGTAAGCTCAACAGACGTGGTAGTCGTATAAATATCGTCACCATTGATCTTTGCAGTAAGGCCAGACGGTGCAAGGGTATCCAGTGTAAGGTTAAAATAACTCGCCAACTCAGTTCTCTCCTTTTTCCTCTGTAATCAGTTTTATGTATACATAGCCGCCTGGTCGTTCATAAACCATTTCCCGGCCTACGTATACACGTTTTATTCCCATATCGCCGACCATCAGGGAGGTGATCTCGCGCGCGCCGACATAAACAGCATCATTGTTCATGTCCTCACCCCATTATGTAGTAGATGGTCTTTGAATCAGGTTCCTCTATTAAATCGTATTCTTCCTGTGACAGGACACGCAGGAAGGATACGTCATCCGATGATACATTGCCTGTACCTCCTCCACCTCCACCGCCGGACATGGCTTTCAGAGTACCGGCTTCATCCTCGATGACATAAGGAACGGCTTTCCCATTCTCCATGACGGAGATTTTTTGTCCAACATATGCTGTCGGGTTAGTCTGAGCATAAGTCTGTGCTTCTGCCAAAGAAGGCCATACTTCCGTACCATCCAGCGGAAATGCGTCTTGCCGGTTAATTTGCAGGGGAAAATCCATTCCGGCATAGGCGTTCTTCGTCGTATCAACTGCCATAGATCATCGCCCCCTTAACCAAGCGTAACTTTCAGTGTTGCGGCGTTTCCATAGGGTACTGCCGGTTCAAATGTCCAGACGTTGTAATCAACAGCGGTGTACCCGTTTGCGCCCTCCACTCTTACAGTGCTTTTTACAAAGGTGCCTGTCACATCCGCATTCAGCGCCGTCTCATTGATAACCTGTGTCACACCGGCTGCTGTGGCAATACAGGCAATGCACACTCTGTTTGCCCCGGCAGGCACGTTGATGGTAATTGTACCTGCTCTGTACGCCTGATTGCTTTTTGTCAGCCCACGGATATATGCGCTGTTCAAAGTGGGCTTGTCCACTGTCGCCCCGTAAAAGTAATTTCTGTACGGCGTGTAAGCGTTGGTCTGCTTGTTTTTACTGCCTGCCGTAATCGCCACAACGGGGCTGGAATCGCCGCCCAAGTTGTCATGGGCTGTCACACCGGCTGTGTGTTGGACGGTCGCTCGGTATCTCAGAGAGGAAACCACATTTTCTCCGCCCTGATCTCCGATAATGAATCCGCTTCCGCCGTTGTTATCCGACCCGGCGGGAAGCGTCGCACCGGTCGCAATCTGTGTACTGCCTGCGTTTGTGACCCGTTCTACCTTCCAGCTTTCAGCGGTAATGCCTGTTGCGGGTCCGTACTGATAGGAGCCGGGATTCAATGTCGCCTCTGTATAGTTTGCTGCCGCAATGGAAGTGCCTGCTTCTACTGCACCAGCGCCCGTTAAGTTAAATCCATTGATGGAGGGCTGTGCGGTAATCGTCGGTTGGAGGGTTGCGGTAAAGATGTTTTTCAGCATCTCTGTCAGCGTCATACCAGCGACTTCCTTAACCGCTGTGCCATTCTGTGTTTTAGTCCAGTTTCCGATCTGCGTGTAGTTACCAGCAAGCGTGATATTTTCAGCCATCGTAATGTCATCAGACGTAAGCTCGCCGCTCGGGGTACTTCCGCCGCCCTTGTCAACCCAGACTGCGATGCCATCCAGTGCGCCGAGTACCTTGCCGTTGTCCTCCGGCGTGATTTCCGGGATGCCTTGTCCGTCTGCACCAGCCGGGCCTTGTGGGCCGCGTATATTGGCTCCATCAACAGGCGGCATATCTTCCTTGCTGCTCGCCCAGGTGAGATTGCCTTCATCGTCAACGGACGGGGTGTAATAACCTCCGTCAGCGCCCGGAGCACCTGTTTCTCCTTGTGGACCCTGTTCACCTTGGGGACCGTCAGCACCCGGAGGGCCTTGCAAGCCTTGTTCACCTTGCGGGCCTTTAATGTTCACCGTTGCTGGATTATTCAACCCGCCATCATTTGTCCAACTGAGATTTCCTTCACTGTCCACGCTGGGTGTAAAGGTTGTTCCGTTTTTACCAGGTGATCCATCCTGACCGGGAGCGCCGTCTTTACCAGGCGCACCGTCTTTTCCATCAGAACCGGCAGGGCCTTTGATGTTCGCACCCTCAACGTCCGGCATAGTGGGATCGCTGGCCGTCCAAGTGAGGTTCCCTTTATCATCCACACTCGGAACATAGTACCCGCCGTTTTTACCGGAACCGCCACCGCCGGTTTCATAGACTTCGTTGATTGCATCCACAAGAGAATTCTTTGCCGAGGTCTCCAGATTGTCCAGGTTTCCGATTTCAGAAAGAATTTGCTCGTATACAGACGGTGTAGGCGGCTGCGTGCTGTTTCCGGTCTGTACGCCTTGCTTAATTTCACCACAGCTTGCCCAGATCGTGGGCAGCACAATCTCGCCATTCTGCGTGCCATAAACGCCTGCATACAGCGTTCTTTTTGCGTCCTGCAAAACCTCCCAGGGTATATTACAGATTCCGCTTTCATCCAGTAAAACGGAAATTGTTTCATCACCTGCATGGAAAACAGCCGTTTTTTCCAGCCCGTCCCATGCACTGTCAAACTGGAATTGACATTGATAGACATTGACCGACCCGGACGTAATAACCTCTCTCTGATTGGTCTCCAGAACAACCTTTTTTGCGTAAAATCTGAACAATGAGCACCGCCCCTATCCTGTGTCTTAAATTTCACCGGAATACAGATCGCCGCTGTAAAACCAGGCCATAGACATATTTGTAAGTAGCCGATCCATGTCAAATAGAATCTGCTCTATGTTGTTCGCCTCTATATAGGTTAATTCTTTCATATCATCAGGAACTTCAGGTGTACTTTCAGGCAGCGGGAGAACACCTCGCAGCATGGACAGGTCGGCCAGATACTGATCCATTTCGCTTTCTTTCGGTGCATATCCTTCTGCAAAATCCGTTTTTGGCGAAACAGTCACACTGTATCCACATGCATTCATCCGTTCTGCAAGGTACAACATGGCGTTTCCAACACGGTTTAAATCGCTGGCGTTGTATGAACCCTTCAAGTCCGTATTCCACTCTGCCAGTTCATCCTGTGTTCCTGTCCACGCGCCGCCTACCCATTTTGATCTGAGATACAGTGCTCTGTTTACATCCTCCTGTGTCCTGTCTGTTATAAGATTTATGTTTTCAGGCATGGCTATTCTCCCCCTATCGGGATATTGCGCCCTTCATAATTTCCACGGAAAGCCCCGTTGTATACATACTGAATTTGTGTTATGATTACGTCCGATGTAGAAAACTGATTTATATTCGTGACATAATCCAACGGGTCAAGTCTTGGGTCTGCCCTGAATTGACCGGACAGAATTCTTCTGTTTTGAAGAACGCTTGCAACCCATTGTGCAACGGTAGGTGCGCGTTCATCTGATATAAGAGGGTTAGACACGTTTTGCGTTTCTCCAATTGTTCCGACATTGAGAACATATTGGCCGTTATTTATATCCACAGCTTTCAACTGTTTTGTTAGATTTATCTCCGAATTCTCATAGCTATTAAACTTATTGATCTCATAATCCGTTGAAGTCCCAGAAAACGGCTGTATGTGAACAACTCCACTTCTATCTTGATAAAAAACACAACATGCAGCATTAGCTACAAATTGCAGAACTTCTCCAATTGTTCTTTCAGATAAATCAACATCTGCTGGTACAGTTATTCCACTCAATGAACTGTCAACAATCCAACGGTTTGTTCCATCATCCATTTCTGGCAATCCGGCTTGCTGAAATGCGGCTGTTGCAATTTCCATCAAGGTTCCACTACTTATACCTGTATATAAGTTCGTCATGTATTCCTGTGCATCTCTGGCAGAAAATGTAGCTGTAATTCCGTTTTGCGGGGTTTGCCATTCGGACATGTAGTAAGTTCCTGCTGGAAGCCATTCTTTTTGACCATTTATATTGTATCCATATCGAACGGTGACTCTCTGCCTCTCCATAAGATATATTGCAGAACCTTGTGGATTTTCCGGGTTGTATTCTCCATTCAAATTGGATATCTGAAAACTGATCTCAGCTACTGGAAGTTCCGCAGATAACAGGTCTACAGATAATGTATTTTCAAATGCAAGCAAATCTGTTTTTGTATATTTCTTTTCAATACCAACCAATACACGTTCTACCCTTGCACGCCTTTCAGGAATATTCCATTCGAGAACTTCAATTGTGATACGATCATAGTTTTCTATATCCATATACACAACAGAAACGATATTCTCATTATCCTGAATTGTACTTTGAGCAACTTGTGTCTGCCCATTGTAAGCCGTCACGCGGAAACTTGACGCATATTCTCCGTATGTCTCACTCCATGTAATTGTCACACCTGGTATCAACGCCGAAAATACGCTATCAAAAGAAATTGTTACCATTGGATACGTGAAAAACGATCCATCATCGCTGGCTATTACGTCACTGATATATCCGTTATCTCCATATGGTTCTGTATCCGGTATAATCTGAAATGTCCCATTTAGCATCCACATGTTGTGTTCCAGCGTTGCATACAACACAGGATCGTTTCCTTCAGCTTCTACCAGCGATGATGAATCTGAGTAATCCACATGCCCGTTGTCCGACGAAGTTGCGCTTGACTGTGCATCCGGATCGCCAACATTCATTGTGATCTCTATATAGCTTTCAGGAACAAGGTATTGCTCCTGTGCGTCTTTCCATGCTTGCGATACGGACTGCACACATCACACCTCCACAAGTGACATTGTCACACCAGTATAGCCTCTTATACTCCCATCCTTGTTTCTAAGGAATACATCCGCTACACGGTCACTAACATACATTGTCCTGGTTTCCCATTGATTGGTATCCTGGCAGTAGAACGTGACTTCGTTATAAAACGAACCACCCCTTGTACTATCAAATTTAGACAGAAGTTCTGCCCACTTGCTTGCCGTTAAAAAATTCCACGACATAGATACTTTTGCTACGCCCTCTCTGATAACTGCACCAACAACATACCCTTCTACGTTTCTAGCACTATCAACAATCGTGGCCGTTGTAGCTGAATACTTGGCCGGTTCTGGAACATTATAGTTTCCAATAGAAACCATCGGACGCATCACATAATACCTCCAGATAAAATCGCAGCTCCGCTTTGCCTTGACGCTGTGTCATAGGCTTGCTTTATCTCCTTGTTTCCAATCCGAACCGATCCGCTCTTTGCCAGAATGGCCCGCAGCAAATCATTTTGTTCACGCAGAAGTGCATTCTGTTGAGCGTTCGCATTTTCTACACCGTATGTAATTCCTTCTACAATCTGTGATGTATTTGCAACTGCCGTTCTTCTACCCATGTTTCCAATTAACTCAGGCGCAGAACCTTCATTCGCAAAGAACAACTGACCGCTTTCGGGGAATCCACCGGTTGCATAGCCATTCGGATATGTTGTGCTTCTAATAGAAGGCAACAATCCTGCAAGTGCACCTTGTACAGCAGCTACATTTGCCGTAAATTTTATTTCGTATTCCGTTTTGATGCCAAGCAGATAATCATTAGTTTTTTTCACATAATCTTTTACAGAGCTAGAGTTTAACATTCCATCCCCTATTTTGTTTGCTGCAACAAGGCCTGTTGATTCAAATTTTGCTTGGTTTTCTGGAGCTTCTATAGCTCTAATTATTTCTTCCGGTATTTTATATCCTTGTTCATATAGAGATTTGAAAAAAGCTATTCCCTCAGGGCTGCTATCAGAAAGAACATCGGCAATTGTTCCATATATATACGTACTAGAAGCATCAGCCAGCGTTGCAAGTGCAGTAACATTTTTCAATCCTTCAGTAAACGATGATGGAACTTGAATACCTGCGTCTTCCCATTTCTCTGCCATCAAAGTTAATTCGTCTATGGTTGGAAGAATAAACTCTTCTATCGCAGCTCTTGTTTTTGTATCCATTTCTGGCATGCTACTTGCGATTTGTTCATCAAATATTTGCCAAAACTTTGACATATTTACTTGACTCGACCCATCACTGTAATATTCCCAAATAGCATCCGATGACATAGCGGTATTTAAAGCATTTCCTATTGATTCTTCCAAATTGGGTATATTTTCCATCATTTGGTCATCGAACGCATCCAAGATTGTATTTAATCTGAATTGTGCAACATCCAAATCTATTTCCTGAATCTTTGCATCTATACCACCTTTTGAATTGATATGTTCTTCTAAGGCTGATTCTGCTTCTTCAACAAGCCTTTGCAGTTCTGGATCATTTGGATTTCTTGATAAATTATATTCAGCTAATTCGACCATAGCAGTCAATTGCAGTGTAGTTTGTTCAAGACCTTCATTTAAAATTTCTTCCTGCTCTGTTTTTAACTTCTCAAGATCAGACTCTAATTGCTTGTACGAATCATAAGTAAGTTCTGCACCACTATAATTCATTTTAATTGTGTTCAGCTTTGCTTGATATTCGCTATTTGAAATTATAGTTTGAATTTCCTGCATTTGATTCATCAATCCAGAAATCACTTCTTGCTCGTCTATTGTCAAAAGTCCATCTTCAAAAGCATTATTTACATATTCCTGCAATTCTGTTCCGAGTTCAGTCATATGGCCAGAAGTTATTGCTATAATGGAATTTACGGTTTTTGTAATATTGCTCGAATCCATTCCAGTAACGCTATATAAACCATTTATCGTTACATTAACTGCATATCCATATTGGTCAACATAATCCTGTACGTTAGAAACAAACGAATTTACTGCGGATTTGTAGTTTTCTTGATCTTCTTCATCAATTTCAAGTCCTATTTGAATCTTCCAATTTAACTTGTTTACTTCACCAACTGACTCTTTTATAGATTCATCTATTCCTGTTAGATCGTCAAACAAAGATAGTCCTTCTCGAAGCGCTTCAAAAGTTCCGTCATTAAGAAGTTGCTTTGCAATTTCAGCGCTTTCCTCTAGTGTCAGAGAAATATTTCCAAATCTTCTCTCTATTTCATCCAATGCCATATTGTATCTATATACCTCAAGTGCCGTATACAAAAGCCCAAGAGCAACTGCTATTCCTGCAATTACTGTTGCAGCAGGAAACTTTTTCAAAGCCTTCGCTATAGCGACCAACCCAGTATTAGAACCAAGCGATTGAACAACACTTACGACTTTTTTAACGGACCATATTTCTCCAAGAAAAACCGCTATTTTTAGAAGCGTTTCCGGATTAGCAAGCAGCCATGTTCCAAGCGGCTTGATTGCTTTATCCCAGAGGAATTCAAGAGCGTCTCCAAGTGCACGAACCGGAGCGCTATTAGAAATTGCTTGTATAAAATCGGATATTTTGTTCTTTATCGTATCTATTGTACCGGAGAATTTTCCTAAGAAATCATATTCTGGAAGTTCCAACCCAAGGTCTCCACTGCCAACATCAACGCCACCACCGGCGCCACCAGCATCAATAGGAGAAATAACATTCAGCTCATCGATACCCAGCGTTGCTTTTTTCAGGTCTTCAGCCGCAGCAGCAGCACCACCCAGTGCATCTTCTGCATCTGTAGCTCCGGAAGTTACCCCTTCAAGACCGGAATAATCAATTTCCGGAAGCGAAAATCCAACAAGGTTTGCCAATGCCTGAATTGCTTCCGTCAAAACAACTACAAACGCCTGAACATAAGGAATCACAACCTGCAAAAACGGAATCAGAAGATTGCCAAGCGCACGGGACAACTGCGTAATCTGCTGGTTCAGAATTCGCATAGCATTAGCCGGAGTCTGAATAGTCCTGCTAAGATCGCCCATTGCGTTCTTACTCTGCTCCATGATAGCTACATAGCGGAGCTGCGCTTTTTCCGCCTGTGTCATAGCGTTTACGCTTTCAGTTATTCCATGATTAAGCGCAACCTGTTCCAAAGAGGCAACGTCGATTGCATAACCCAAGCGACGCAGAGGTTCAATCTCACCAGCGAGGCCAGACTGCAATTTCTGCATTGCATCTTCAATAGAGATATTGTAAAATGAGCTAATATCATACCCAAGCTGTGTTAGATTCTTGCTCATTAGTGCAGCACTATCAGAAGCAACACCAAATCCTGTTGCCATCTGCATGAACACGCCCTGATTCCGCATCCATTCAGAAGAATCAATACCCATTACAGCCTGAACTTCTTCTGCATATGCTTTGGCTTCCTCTGCATATTCGCCCATTGCTACTGTAAACAGGTTCAGGTTTTCCACATAATCATTGGATTCCTTTAGCCAATTTGACACAACAGAGGCAATTCTTCTAAATGCAACCGTATATATGCCAGCACGGGCGATCACAGATTGCATACCAGTTCCAAGCAAAGAAAAACTTTTCGCTGTACTTTGATTAGATGCAGTAAGGCCGGAATTGCTCTGTATCAGCTTTTGTATACGAATTGGAAATGCCGAAAAGCCATTGGAAACCTTCTGCATCTCTGTTGCAAGAGGACGGATGGCAGTTGCGACCTGATTCATTTGGCTTGCAAACTTTTCCAGTTTAGTTCCATCAAGAGCAGCGCTTATTTCCGGTAGCTTTTTAAGTGAGTTAATGGTAGACGCAAGTCCGCTTGCTTTCTGAATGGTGGAAAGGCTATTCATGGCAGCGGCAAACCGTTGGATTCTTTTAGAATTTATATTTGTCCTGTTAATTAGCTTCGCCGCATTTGAAATCGCCTGCAACTGTTTTGTGGTCGTGGTCAGTCCAGCCCCACCCTTCGCCGCAGACTTTAGGTTTGATAGGGCTGTCGCAAGCTGTTCAATTTTTGAGGCCGCATCACTGGACGTTGCCTCAATTTCAATTTGCAGACTATCAATATCAACTGCCACAGCTTCCACCTCTCTTTCCCCAATTCTTTCCGGCCCGCATCATCTGCTTCATGTAGATTTCAGCCCGCAGACGTTCAGCTTCTTCCTGCTGGTCGGTCTTTTCTTCTTTCTCACCATGCAACGGATACGGTTCCGTCCTGAACGGTCTGGGCTTCGTTCCTTTCTTCGCAAAGGCGTGTAAAACGGGAGAAACGTCGCACAGAGCCTCATACACATACAACCCCATCAAGTGGGCCTCTGCGTTTATCCTCTCCATGCGACGCTTATCAGCCTCCCTAAAAATTGCTGCCATCCGTACATCTCCGTACCAATACTGGTCCCATGTCATTCCAATGGAGAGATAGTACGGACAATCAGCAAGAAAGATTTCTTCACATGACCGCTGGCGCGTTACAGCTCCAGGGTCAGGCCGGAGTTTTTTTCGGCATCCTCGTCCACAAGAATGGCGTTGGAAGCCTGAGCCTGCTGGTAGAGCTGAATGAGCCGCTTAACCAGCTTCTCCGGCACGCCGCCGCCCCAACGGTCAATCAGCTTGTCGGTCTTCTCGCGGGCAACATTTCGGTGATTCTTCCGAAAACTGTAATAGAACAGGTCCCGCATCCCGGTAACAGGAAACTCGATTGCGTCCTCCAGCTTGAACTTATTGCGCTCGGCAAATACAACACTCTCTTTGCTGAAGTCCAGCTCATACACCTGCCCAGTCTGATCGTCGGTCAGTCGGGCGGGCTGAATGTAATCCTGAAGATTGGTCACTTTCTCAGCCATTGGTTATCCTCCTTACACAGTGGGGGCAGCCGCCATGATCGGGGCGCTGTTGGGGGTAATGTATAGGGTGGTCTCCAGCATGGCATCCACCTCAGCCTCATTCAGGCCCAGGGGGGCAGGGGTGCCAACAAAGTATGTCGCATTTGTCAGCTTCGGATGTACCACAGCAAACCAAACCTGCTTGCCACCCTCAACAGCAGTGTCGTAAGCCTCCATCAAGGTGTCCCAGGCGTCGATCAGATCTTCGGTCAGGTTGGCACCATACTCCAAAGCGCCGCCCAGGTCTTTCAGGCCCTGAACATAGGTCATGTACTCCGTCTCTTCCAGAGTTGTGGAGTCAATAGTGTTAGGGGAAGGGTTAAAGCTTGGCATGGACTTCACTTCGGGGATCTTGGTATAGCCCGTGGTGGGTCGAGTACCGGGTGTGGTTTCCACGGCATACTGCAATGTCATGCCAGCAGTGGAGAGTCTGGGAGAAGCCATAAAAAATTCACTCCTTATCAAAATTTGAGTCAGGAGTGAAAAACCACAGGTAGGAACTCACTCCTGACCCTGTGGCCGTCTTACCATTCCAGTGAATGGCAGCGTATTATTTAAGTTGTTCTATAAACCCATAGGTCTTTATCAACGGTAGCCTCATATCGGGCCACCATTCGATAAATTGTTGCGTCCTGTAGGTTCGCTACCGGATTGCACATCGTCCTTGCAAACCCCAGTTTTGTGAACTCATCGTCCACAGTTTCCATGATGTCCTTTGCCTCGGACTTCTTGTAGCCGACGGTGTTTGTATAGACATTTGCCTCATACATGACCGATACAGCGTTCTCAATGTTCGTTGTCCTCATGCGCTGAACGATTGAGTTATCCGATTCCACAATGGTCACTGCTGGAAACTTGGCTGGGACATCTGTGTACTCGCCGCTGACAAAGATACCTGGGAAAGATTCTCTCAATGCGGATGCCACTGTTGAGAAGACGATAGATTCTACATCAATGATGCCAACCGCCCCCTCACACTTCTTAAATCTCCTGGATAGAAGATAATGTTCGGGTCAACATACCCAAGTCTGTGGTATCGGCTCCATGCAATCTTAAACGGGAAATTTAATCTTCGGCACCACTCAGAAAGGCACTGATCGTCTCCATTGATTGAAATTCTGATATTATTTGTTTTGTTCTTTGCTTGCTCCGCCATTGTTATGAATGTGCAATTTTCGGGGCAATAGTCCTTGTTCAGATTTTTTCTCTCAATGCTAAGACCGCGTTTCCATCCGTTTTCAGTGGCCCATTTTGCGAATGTTCGAAAATCATGCCATTCTTCACATACGGAAATTCCACGCTCCCCATATGTGTAATAGCGATCAGAGGTTTCGTCTTCGCATCGGTGAATCATATTTTTCCACACATTGTAGAGAATTTCGTATGTTGCGCTGTCCAGTCCAACGGTGTTCTTTCTTCTGTTGTATAAACACCCGCAAGACTTCGTTGTACCTCTTGCGGCTATATCCATACGAATAACCTTTTTGTTCCCGCAATCACAAAGAAACTCCCCGTAAGTTCGCTTCCCTCTTTTTTCGGTTTTACCCGTAAAGGTCAGCATATTTACTTTGTCTCCCGGATTCACTTAAGCACCTCCTTCGCAACCGCCAAAAGGCTATCTCGCATCGCCCTGTCAGCGTTGTAGAATGGCATATGTGGCTGATTGCCGTATGAATGTCCCCATCCTTGACCGTTTGCGTCCCGCTTGATAATCAATCTTGGGTCATCCGTAGGGAACCACCAACCAAGAGGATCGTCCCAGTGTCCAGCACCAGGATATGTACCAGGACCCATATTCAGCTCCCCGGCCCACGGGTGTCCATACCCGGAGCGCACGCCAGCGCCGAACTCAAAAAACAGAATGGCTTGGGATTCTGCCATTAGCACATATCGTCCTTCGCCTTTCTTTACCACATCGAGGCTTTCAATCGTCTCCCCGGAGAACACATGGCCCTGCATAACGCTATAAGCCACGGAGTAACCGATATCTGCCAACCGTTTTGCAATCTCATCCCCAGCTCTCTCAACCTTCTTCTGATACGATTTCAGTTCCTTCAGCGCTTGGTTGATTGACTCCGTGTTCAGTTTGAGTTTGATGGTTGGCATATCGCTTCGCCTCCTCAAACAGCTTTTGTTCTGCCTCGTATTCGGATACTGTTACCTCTTTGATAGCGTACTGAACACTGTTCTTCCACGGGGCTTTCCGCTTTACTATGTGCGTGTAAGGGCCGTCCGTATCAGCCCCATCCACCCACAAGATGGAATCCTCATCAATTTCACAGGACGTGTCTGCGGTTGTGGCTGTGCGGTCGTAATCCTCCAGTGAGCCAAACTGTTCCACTTCGGAATTGCCTTTGTTTGGAGAGACGCAAAGCATGGCAGATTTTAGTTCGCTGTAGACAGGAAGATAGCTTCCGAGCGAATTGCCAAATTCATCCACAATCTCCTCCATGCCGATAAGGTTTTTAAAGAAAATCGGCTGCGTGTTGGCTGCAAAATTGCGGAAGATAATCGCCCCCCCTACTGTGTGATCTTTGCGATTGGGGTAATTTCCAGAAGAAGCTCCTGTGGAATACCCTCAGAACCGTAAGACCTAGACACACCGTTTTCCGTGTGAGCGGTTTCAAACTCTCCACCTTGCTTATTGTAAATTGCAAGAGCCACACGGAATTGCAAATCCAGATACCGGCTCTCCAACTCATCCGGCCATTCCTGATACGGATACCGCCGGGCCATTATCGCACTGCGGGCGCTCTCCAGGCAGTCCTCCAGGATAGCCTCGTCAGCCTCTCCGGTCCTTAGTTTCAGCCTTGCCAGATTGTCCATGTTCAACCCTCCTGGGGCGTCCCGGCTTCTTTGCTTCTGCGCTGGGCGGCGTGGAGTCATCCACGACTCGCCCGTGCTGCTTCATCTCGGTTTCGTCCTTCGGTTCAATCCTGAACTCCTGACCCGCCTTGTAAAACGTTCCCTTATAGCAAACACGATACTTCGGGATAAACCTCACGCCGCCTCACCTCCTATCAGGCAATGACCTTCAGGACGCCAACGGAATCCATGCGCTCATAAGAAGGAAGGACGATCTCGGACGCAAAGGTGTTGATGTTCACGGGGTGATTCTGAATCTCGCGGGTAATAGCAACGCCGGTGTTCACAATAGACACTTCGGCACTGGACGCACCCTGGAGATCGGCCTCCTCAGGAGTGGTGCCATACCAGGTGTTGCCCAGATTCCCGGCAGGGATCAGGCACACATAGCCGTCCGGCACAAAGCTGTGGGCGGTGCCGCTCTCATCCTTGTACTGCTTATCGTAGATAGCGATGCGCAGGCCAGAGGTGGCCTCCACAATAGCCTTGACCTCAGTATCAGTCAGATAGCCAAGGGACAGACCGTTGGTGGTCAGGTAGCGGTTTTTCACAGCATCCGTGGCAGCCATCAGATTGAATGTGTAGGTGTTCATAATGGCAATGGTCAGCTCATCGCCGGTGCTGGAGCGAATCGCGTCCTTGACGGTCTTGAACGCCGCGAACGGGTCAGCGGTGGTAGGAGCCGTCCAAAGAGCGGTTGTGGTCAACGCAGTGTAATTATTGGTCTTCCACACATCGCCAGGGTCGTAGTCGTAGGTGTAGTCAACACCATTTGCGGTAATAGTGATGCCGCAGTCTCCGCCCTCCGGGAACAGAAGCTGCATGATCATCCGCTCAGGAACCACATTGGCACCGTCAATCAGGTCGCGGGCATCGTCAAAAATCCGGGCAATGACTTCAGCAGCATAGGGGTCAGTAGACTCCTGCACACGAAGCATCTCCTGGCGGTCGCGCTCCTTAATCTTGAAGCCCTCACGGAAGAACGCCATCTCGGTCTCCAGCTTGTCGAAGCCGATCCGGTCGCGGAAGGTAGCCTTAGCGTCAAAAGCGGAAGGCATCAGGGAGACCGGCAGGCCACGGCTGCCCTTAATCCAGGACAGGTCCAGACCGGCCTTCTTGCGGGCAGGGAACAGGGTAGCACCAAGGTACGGAATCTGATTGGAGGCAACCTCCGTCCAGTTGGCCGCGATAGCAGCGGGAGTAAAAATTTCTCTCAGGTCCATCTATGTATCCCTCCTTACTCGTTCACGCCGATGTTGTCCCGCAGGATGATGCCGGGGACAGCAAAGGTGGTGTCAAGGGTCACACCGGAGTGCGCCTGCGCCTTTTTCTTGTCCACAACGCCCTGAACCAGCAGAGCACCATTGGGATTCACAGTTGGGTCAACATCGTACAGAAGCATCCCCGCAGCAGTAGCAAAGCTGGTCGCGGAAATCTTCTTTCCAGCAGAAGTCATGGGCGTGCCAGCTTTGACAGCGGAAGTCTCGTCCACCGTAATAGGAATCGCGGTGAACTCGTCAGCGGCCAGAATCTCAACAGTCCCGCTGACAGAAGTCTTGGAAAAAATCATCCGTTATCTCTCCTTCTTAAAAATAGTTTTTCAGGCCCTCGTTTGCACTCTTGAGGGCGTCCGCTCTCTGCTTGCCCAAATTGCGGGCAAACTCAACAGCAGAATCTTCCTTCTTGTCATCTCCACCAGCGCCATCAGGCTTTGGGTCCTGCTTGACCATTTCTGCCCGGAGCTTCTTTTCATAGGCGGCATTAGCTTTCTGCTGGTTCTCAAAGACTTTATCCATGTTCCCATCAAACAGGGCCTCAGCAGTCTCACGGGCCAGCTTTTCGTCATACCCAGGCATAGCGATAAACCGTGCCGTATGCTCTGCAATGGTGGACTTCCGAAGCAGTTCGGTGTACTTGTCCTCCAGCGCCTTTCGGTCTGCGTCAGCCTGCGCCTTTGCCACTTCATCGTCGGTCATTTTTGCTTTCAGCTGCTTAGACAAATTCGCCGCCTCCGTGGCCTTGGCATCAAAAACTTTCTTATCCACGAATTGGCTCATGTCTACGGGGTCAGGAATGTCAAGGCCCAGCAGTGCCGTAACCTTGTCGGCGTCGCTCATTTCAGCGAAGCCCTGGATGCTGTCGGTGGAAATTTTCATATTCCTTCTCCTTTTGGGTTTTGTAAGTGTTCTCTCACTATGTTTTTGGGTTATTAAGCGTTCTCTCGCTGTCGGGTTTTAGCGTCTTCTCTGACGATATTCAAACGGCTGGGCCGCTTAAATTCAGCTTTGCTACATTGGATTGCTTTCTATTTCTCCCATCCATTGTAGAAAGTGCTCTCTCGATGCTCCATCCACGCCTTATCCTTTTTGCGACCACACATCTTGGCAGTCCAATTTCTCTCTCCCATTGTGCTGCGGTTTGTGTTTTCCCGTTGTATGTAATGTATAAATTGCTCCTTTTGTTGTTCTGCTGAATAACCATATCTACCCATCTGCAATTTTCAGGACAATATCCTTTATTAACATCAATTCTGTCGAGCGTACATTTTGCTCTTTTTGCCGTCTTGTCATATCCGCTCTGGCACGCCCACTCTCTAAAAACAGCGTAATCTTCCCATTCTTTACAGACAGAAATTCCGCGCGCTCCATAGAATTTATAATTTGCATCTTTTGGGTCATTGCATCTGCGTCTCATGTCCATCCACACAAGGTACAGCCGCTCATTTCTGCCTCCATGTGTTTTGTTTAGTTGTGCCATTCTGTCTCTTGTATAACATCCACAACTTTTTGTTGCTCCACTTCTAAGACTGGCCGTGTCAACTTCCACAAGCGATCCGCAATCACAAACGCACATCCAGATATTGTTGTGCCCGCGTTTTGTTTTCTTCCCAGTAAAATACAATGCGGTCAATCTGTTGTATTTTTGCCCGGTTAAATTCAATCCTTTCATCAACTATCGCCTCCAATAGTTAGCCTTGTAGAATGAACAGGCGGCAGGTGGCAAGGCACTCCACTTTTCTCCCCGTCGGGATAGCCGCCCGTTTATTCACTTGTTATTTACCGGAAGATAGTGGCATCTGCATCTCCTGTGCTTAGGCGGTATTGCATTGATGGAATACACTTTCCCGTTGCGCTCCCGGCAGGTCTTGCACACCTTTTCGTCACCGGCAGTAATCCATCGCACCTTTTTCACACCGGCGTCACGGTAGGCTTTCAGAGTGGATTCATCCGTCACAATGTCGCTATAGGTTGCTATCAGGTCAGCCCAGTAATGCAACCCACGCCGGAATTCCGTCACCTTAGCCGTGCTGGAATTGATGCCCTCAGCGGTGTACTGCCTTTTTCGTTCCACCTCATTTGTGTACTGGTATTTCGTAACAGCGTTGTAAGCCGCCAGCAGCGCCAGCAGCCACGCTAAGTCGGGCGGTCCCTCTCCGTGCGGTTCGGCCTCCTGATACCGCTCTTGCGCCAACTCCAAGTACACTTGGCGATTATCCGCTTCCAGTTGGTCATATAGGCGGCGTGTGATTTGAACAACATTAAGTTCATCAAATCCCAACTGCGCCGCTTCATCCTTGGCATCCTCAAACCGCTTCGTCGCCTTCCTGTTCAGAAGTTCCGTCGCCCGGTCCGCCAGACGATACCATCTCTGTTCCTCTGTTGGCATTCAGTTCATCCCTCAACGTCCGGTTCAACAATTCTTGTTGTTCTTCTTCCCATTCCATGCCTCTGCGGTATGCACCCTCAGCATCGGCAAACACGCCAGACACATCATAGGCATCCTTGGGATGCACCTTGCTATTGTTCAGTAGCTCGCAGAGCACTTGTACCTTCGACTGAATATTGGACAGGTTCTTCCGGGTGAACTCCGGCTTAATGTCGGACAACTGCAAATCCAAGTCAGCAGTATTTCGGCAGATATAGAGCGCAACTCGCAGGAACTCCCGTTCAGAACGGATGAATGTCTTTTCCGTGTCTTTTGCCCGGCTCTCTGCCTCTGCAAATCCATCACGGTAAATAACCGCCGTCCCAGTGTCGCTAGTGGAGCTGCCGCCATTCCGATTCGGCATACCACAGATGGTCAGGGCGGTGTCGTACAGGTCATCCACAAGTGTCTGCGTGTTGGTCTGGTTCAGTTCAGAGGCGATCCGATAAACCTTCGCCTCCATTCCTGCTTGTCCCTTGATTTTTACGGCTTTCCCGCCGGAAGCAAGCTCGCCGTATTGCCCATCATCAATATCGCAGTTCTGGAACACATCAAACGCATTGACGAAATCCTGGATGCTATCAACGCGATTGCTCTCCACGGTATTGATAGCGTTCAGCAGCGGAAGGACTACCTCAAACGCTCCCATGCGGGCATCATTGTTTGTATACTCGATAATAGGAATGTATGGAATTGTTCTGGCTTCCTGCTTCTTGATTTCCCCGCCAGCAATCTCAAAGTACCATTCACGGGTGTACACGCACTGATAGGGCTTTCCATCCTCATCCCACTGCCGCAGTACGCCAGCAAGAGGCTTGTGCCCCACTCCGCTGTAATAGATGACAAAAGCATCTCTTGGGTCCAGCGTATAAATGCAGACAGGGGATCCGTCCTCCTCGCCTTCCTCGTCAGGGAGAACCATACGTACACCAACACCGCAAATGTGCATCCAGTCAGCAATTTCCTTGTCTTTGGTGTCCTTGCTTTCAGAGCGCATAAACTCATTCAGGCGGTTTACTTTGGCGGAAACAGTGTCGCTCCCGCCATTAGACACATATTGGACAGGTTCTCCCAGCAGATAAGCCGTCTTGAATGTTACGATCTCATTTGCCCGGTTCACCATGACCTTGTTGTTGATCTCCGGGCGAACCACTTTCTCTTTCAGTCGGATGTCCTGTCTTCCTCTGTAATACCCATACAGATATTCAGTCTCCTCCGCATTTCTCATGTGGATGACCATTGCCTTGCCGACAACATCAGCTACATTCTCCGGCGTAATTGCCTTTTGGTTCGTGTATGCAATGTGACGGCCATGCAGGCCATCATCCGGCCAGCAAGAAATCTGATTTGTGTTTTCCAGCAATGTATCACCACCTCAAGGCAAAAGAAAAAGGCCAACCAAGGTACAATCTGTACCCTAGTTGACCCTCTGGCCCTCTATTCCCACGCCACTGCGCGGGCGCTTAAACTATTTTCTTTTTTTCTACTTGCAAAACAACTACTTTTCCGTTTTCCACCTTAACTGCAACTTCGGAAACGCCTCTCTTGCTCAACCCCTGCTCAATAGCGGCTTTCTCTTTTTCAGTGATTTCTATTTTCAACGATTCACCCACTTTTAAAAGAGTGATGTACAATCATCTATAAAATGCTGTTGTAATCCTGCTCCTTTTAGTGTATAATACAACATATTAAGGAGGTGGCTGACAATGGAAGACAAAACAAAAACGCAAAGCCAAAAAAGAAGTAGATCCCCAGAAGCAAGAATAAGGTCTATCGATGCAAAAATCCAAAAATTGCAAGCCGAAAAAGAATACATTTTGAAAACAACAAAAATCCAGAAGATTATTGAAGCTGCTACAAAAAAGTATTCTGTAGAAGAAATCGCAAAAAACTTAGAAATTGAACTTTGATTCAAATGTAGTCCGTCTAATATGATGGACTACTTTTTTGTTCTTTTCAGGAATCGAACCTGCCAATAAAATATATATTGCTACCAAGAAGAACATATTCGCCGTTATTTCCGCCACGGACGCGGGCGGTAGGAGGTAGATGATTAGAAAGTGGCAAAAAAGTGCACGGCAGGGAAATCTTCACTTCTCCAAATACATTATATCACCATATCCTGTGTTGTCAAGATAATTCTACAATATATTGTTGTTAAAACGGGCGGCGGAAAACTTCAACTTTTGTACCTTCGAGCTGCTGGACATATTCAGCGAACATGGCCCAAGCGTCAGGGGCATCACTTCTTTTGTTTTCTTCTCGGACCTTTTTCTTGATGAATCGGTTCTGATAGTGCGCGTTCTTCACTCCATCCACTCTTTATCCTTGCTTGAATTGTACCATATGGTAGGCCACGTTCCCTACATTTCTGTGCCAAACAATTCTTTTTATCGACGAATGGAGTATTAAGTGCATCATCTGCACTCATTCCATAGCGCGTGATCCGAAGGTGAACCGCTTTATATGGAAGATTTAGAATTCTGCACGCCTCTTTCAGTGTCATTTCTTCTCCATTAATCTCTACCATTCGCAAATTTCTTTTATTTCTTGCTTGTTCTCCAATTGTTATCCAACAACAATTTTCCGGGCAATAGCCTTTATTAACGTCTATCCTCTCAATGGTTAAATTTTCAGTATATCCATGAGAAATAGACCAATCGTAAAAGGACTGGAAATTATGTTCCCATTCACTACATAATTTAATCCCTCGTCCCCCGTAATTTTTGTAGACTGGAGATTTGTTATTGTTGCATCTGCCCTTCATTTTGCTCCAAATGCCATATAGCCTTGATTGAGACTTCCCGTGTGTTCTTCTCTTTTCTCCAAGATTGTGAATATTTTGTTCTTCCTTTAGGCAGCCACAAGAAGCCGTTTGGCCCGATTTTATGCTCCTCGGCCTAACTCCATAAACCGTTTTCCCGCAATCGCACTTGCAATCCCATGTCCATGCATGATATTTCCCGGCCTTTTCCCATCTAAATCCGA
>ERZ1643251.2137-NODE-2137-length-20743-cov-5.179524_pt1 | contig 20743 bp, 21 predicted proteins | sample MGYA00579261_ERZ1643251 | MGnify/ENA primary metagenome ERZ1643251 (study PRJEB29033, sample SAMEA4952267) | chicken gut metagenome | biome: Broiler Chicken; feature: Gastrointestinal Tract; material: Caecum | place: Ireland | collected 2018 | study: Broiler... | reverse complement strand
TTCTCCAGCTCCGTGCAGACGTCGGACAGCTTTACGCCCGCGTTCGCCAGCAGCACGAGGGTGTGGTAGAAGAGGTCTGCACATTCGCCGACGATCTCTTCCTTCTCCCCGTTTTTGGCGGCGATGACCAGCTCGACCGCCTCTTCGCCCGCCTTTTTGGCGATCTTGTCTACGCCCTTTTCAAAGAGGTAGCAGGTATAGCTGCCTTCTTCGGGGTTTTGTTTGCGGTCTTCAACGATGCGCTGCAGCCTGCCCAGCATCTCCGCGCCCGCGCCGCATTCCTTTACGGGCGTGAAAAAACAGCTGTAGTTGCCCGTGTGGCAGGCGGCGCCCGTCTGTTCGACTTTGAGAAGGACGCAGTCTTTATCGCAGTCGAGGTAAATACCGCGCACCTTTTGCAGGTGCCCGCTCTCCTCCCCTTTTTTCCACAGTTTTTTGCGCGAGCGGCTCCAATAGTGGGCGTACCCCGTTTCGAGGGTGAGGCGGTACGCCTCTTCGTTCATGTACGCCTGCATGAGCACTTCTCCGCTCTCGAAGTCCTGCGCGACGGCGCAGACGAGGCCCTGTTCGTTCCATTTGAGTTCTTCCATCGGCTATACCTCCCGCACGGGTACCCCGCGCCCGGCGAGGTAACTTTTCAGCTGCTTCATGTCTATCTCCCCGAAGTGGAAGAGGGAGGCGGCGAGCGCCGCGTCTGCCCCGCCTTCGGTGAGCACGTCGTAAAAATCTTCCGCCCTGCCCGCGCCGCCCGAGGCGATGACGGGCACGTTGACGGCATCCGCCGCCGCGCGCGTGAGCGCGAGGTCGTAGCCGGACTTTGTGCCGTCTTTATCCATGCTGGTGAGCAGCACCTCCCCCGCGCCGAGGGCGACCGCCTCTTTTATCCAGCTTACGGCGTCGAGCCCGGTATTGACGCGGCCGCCGTTGAGGTAGACATCCCACGAGCCGCGGCCGTTTGCCTTTGCGTCTACCGCGAGCACCACGCACTGCGAGCCGAACTTTGCCGCCGCCTCACAAATGAGGGCGGGGTTCTTTATCGCTGCGGAGTTGACGGCGATCTTGTCTGCCCCGGCGGAGAGCATGGTGCGGAAATCTTCGATGCTGCGGATGCCGCCGCCCACCGTGAGCGGGATGAATACCTGCTCGCTGGCGCGGCTCAAAATATCGACGGCGGTCTTTCTGCCGTCGCTGGACGCGGTTATGTCGAGAAAGACGATCTCGTCGGCGCCGATCTTGTCATACGCCTTTGCGACCTGAACGGGATCTCCCGCGTCGACGAGGTTGACAAAATTGACGCCCTTGACCACCCTGCCCTTATCTATATCGAGGCAGGGAATGATGCGCTTTGCGAGCAAGTGGCACCTCCTCCGCCCGCAGGCGCGCGGGCGGCATTGTAACGGACGGCGGCAGGAGCTTTACCTGCACAGCCGTATGGCTTCTTTCAGATCGACGGCGCCGTCGTAGACAGACCTGCCCAGAACGCAGCCGGCGACGCCGCTGTCTTTGAGATTTTCGATATCTTTCAGGGAGGAAACGCCGCCCGAGGCGATGACGTTCAGCCCCGTTTCCTTCTGCATGCGCACCGTTTCGCAGAGGTTGACGCCCTGCATGGCGCCGTCTTTGGAAATATCGGTGAACAGCGCCCAGCGGATGCCCATGCGCACGCATTTTTTGCCGAACGCCGCGGCGGAGATGTCGGTGGTTTCCGTCCAGCCCTTGACGGCGAGCATGCCGCCGCGCGCGTCGATGCCGGCGACGATCTTTTCGGGGAAGGAATAGGCGGCGAGGGCGAATTCGTCTGGATCGCTCACCGCCATCGTGCCGATGACGGCGCGGTCTGCGCCCGCGTCGAGCCGGCGGCGGATGTCCGTCACCTTACGCAGCCCTCCGCCGCTCTGTATGCGGATGTTCACCCGCTTTTTGATCTCGGAGATGACGCCGTCGATGCCGCTTTTGCCCGAAAACGCGCCGGAGAGGTCGACGACGTGCAGCCACCCGGCGCCCGCCTCCGCCCACTTTTCGGCAAAGGCGACGGGGTCGCCGTAGTCGGTCACTTTGTTCTTGTCGCCCTTGTACAGGCGCACCGCTCTGCCCTCGAGAATGTCGATGGCGGGAAATAAAATCATAAAAACGTCCCCCTTGTTTCAGTTCATTCCGCAGAAATTTTTAAGCAGGCGCAGGCCCGCCGCGCCGCTCTTTTCGGGGTGAAACTGCACCCCGTATACGTTGCCCGACCAGACCGCGGACGGGTATATATCATAATATTCCGTGCGCGCGCAGGCGTACCCTTCGGGGCAGTCTGCACGGTAGCTGTGCACGAAATAAAAGCGCGTGCCCTCCTCTATGCCGTCAAAGAGCGGCGTTTTCAGGGAAAAGACGCCGTTCCAGCCGATCTGCGGGATCTTGCCCCGCGCAAAGCGCACGACCTGCCCCGGCACAAAGCCCAGCCCCGCGTGCTCGCCCTCCTCGAAACTGCGTTCGAGAAGGAACTGCATGCCGAGGCAGATGCCGAGGATCTTCGTATCCCGCGCGCGCGCCTTTATATAGGCGTTAAGCCCGCGGGCGGACAGCTCTGCCATGCCCGCGCCGAAGGAGCCGACGCCGGGAAGGATGAGCTTATCGCAGCCGTCGAGGACAGACCTTTCGCCGGAGATGAGGGCGGGGACGCCGATCGCTTCCAGCGCCTTCTGCACCGAGCGCAGGTTGCCCGCGCCGTAATCGACGATGCCGACCATCACAGCACCCCTTTGGAGGAAGGAATCTTGTCGGACGTGATCTTTACGGCGTCCTGCACGCACTTTGCGAGCGCCTTGAAGATCGCCTCCGCCTCGTGGTGCATATTGCCGCCTTTGAGCAGCTTTATATACAGGTTGACCCCCGCGTTGAAGGCGAAGGCGCGCATGAATTCTTCCACCAGCTCGGCGTCGAACTCCCCTATCTTGCCGGAGAGCTTGTCCTCAAAATTCAGAAAAGGCCTGCCCGAGATATCCAGCGCGACGAGGGCGGCGCACTCGTCCATCGGCACGACGCGGTCGGCAAAGCGGGCGATGCCCTTTTTGTCTCCCAGCGCAGCCTTGAACGCCTGCCCGAGACAGATGCCGACGTCTTCCACGCTGTGGTGGAAATCGACGTCGGTATCCCCCTTGCACGTCACTTTCAGGCCGATGCCGGAATGGACGCCGAAGAGTTCGAGCATATGGTTGAAAAAACCGACCCCCGTATCGACGGAAACCGTTCCGCCGTCGAGACAGAGCGTTACATTCACTTTGGTTTCGCGCGTTTCGCGGGAAATTTCTGCCGTTCTCATTTTCTTTTCTCCTTTTCCGTGCGGATGCGCACCGCGTTGGCGTGCGCGTGCAGACCTTCGTTTTCCGCGAGGCGGACGATGTCTGCCGCGTCTTCGGCGAGCGCCTCTTCCGTATAGCGGATGACGCTCATCTTGCGCAGGAAGATATCCTGGTTCAGCACCTCGAAAAAGCGCGCCGTGCCCCCCGTGGGGAGAGTGTGGTCGGGGCCGGCGAAATAGTCGCCGACGGGCTCGGGGGTGCTGCCGCCCATAAATACCGCGCCCGCGCTGCGGATGCGGGGCAGCAGCGCCTCGCAGTTTTCGCAGGCGAGTTCGAGGTGTTCGGGCGCGATCTCGTTGGCGAGGGCGCACGCCTCCTCTATGTCTTTCACGAGGATGATGCCGCCCGAATTTTCCACCGAATATGCGGCGATTTCGCTGCGGGGAAGGAGGGCGAGCTGCCGCTCCGTTTCCGCGGAGACCCGCTCCGCGAGGGCGGGGCTGTCGGTGAGCAGGATGGCGCGGGCGAGCCTGTCGTGCTCGGCCTGCGAGAGGATATCTGCCGCGATGTGGGCGGCGTTCTGCCTGCCGTCCGCTATGATGAGGATCTCGGAGGGGCCGGCGAGCATGTCGATGCCGACCTCGCCGTACACCTCTTTTTTGGCGAGGGTGACGTAGATGTTGCCGGGGCCGGCGATGACGTCGACCTTCGGGATGCTCTCCGTGCCGCAGGCGAGCGCGGCGATCGCCTGCGCGCCGCCGGCCTTGAAGATCTTTTCGGCGCCGCACAGATCGGCGGCGACGAGCACCGCGGGCGCGATCTTGCCGTCTTTGGCGGGCGTGCAGACATAGATATGCTCCACCCCCGCCGCCTTTGCGGGCAATACCCCCATCAGCACCGAGCTGAACAGCGGCGCGGTGCCGCCGGGGACGTAGATGCCCGCGCGCTCGACGGCGCGGACGGTGTAGCCCGTCGTCCTGCCGCGCCCGTCGGTGCGGATATCCTCCCGCATCGGGCTGCGGGAATGGTAATCGAGCACGTTTTTCGCCGCCTTCTTCATGGAAGAGAGCAGGTCTGCGCTCACCTGCGCGTACGCCTCCCCGATCTCCTCGCGGGAGACGGCGACGGTCGCGGCGGTGAGGGAAGTGCCGTCGAATTTTTCGCAATATTCGAAGAGCGCGGCGTCGCCGCGGGTACGCACGTCCTGCACGATGGCGCGCACGGCGGCGCGCTTTTCTTCGTCGTCGAACCTGCCGCGGCGCAGGATGGCGGCGGCGTCTGCAGCGTTTTTATAAATTTTCATGAAGGGAGCCTCCCTTTCAGATATACTTTTTCATTTCGGAGATGAGGGGCAGGATCTCGGCGGCGTGCGTCTTTAAGCTGACCTTGTTGGCGACGAGGCGGGCGGAGATGTCGAACACCTCTTCGAGCACGGCGAGCCCGTTGGCGCGCAGCGTGCCGCCCGACTGCACGATGTCGAAGATGACGTCTGCAAGGCCGGTGAGCGGCGCCAGCTCGATGGAGCCGTTGAGCTTGATGATCTCCGCGTCTGCGCCGCGGGAGGAAAACAGCTTTTTCGCCGTGTGCGCGTACTTTGTGGCGACGCGCAGGTGCGCGGCGTCCGCAAAGTTTTTCATGGACGGGAAGCCCGCCACGCACAGCTTGCAGCGTTCGAAGTTCAGATCGAGCATCTCATAGAGATCCGCCTCCGCTTCGAGCAGCGTGTCTTTGCCGACGATGCCGATGTCGGCGATGCCGTATTCGACGTAGGTGGGAACGTCTGCCGGTTTTACGAAGAAAAAGCGGAACGCCTTGTCCGGCGTTTCGAGCACGAGCTTGCGCGTTTCCTCTTTGAGGATGCCGGCGCGGATGCCGCATTTTATAAAGATGTCTGCGCAGGAATCGGCGAGCCGACCCTTTGCGAGGGCGACGTTGAGCATCTTATCTCCCCTCCTTTTTTTCCAGCGCGCGCAGAACGCGCATCATGCCGAGGGCGAAGCCGACGGCGGGGAGCTCCCTGCCGAACTGGCCGCACAGGCCGTCGTACCGCCCGCCCGAGAGAACGGGCGCCCCGACCCCCTCCGCAAGCCCCGTGAACACGATGCCCGAGTAGTAGGAAAGGCTCTTGACGGTGCCGAGGTCGAAGGAGACGTACTTTTCCGCCCCGCGCGCTTTCAGGCAGGCGTACACTTCGCCGAGGCGGGAGAGCGCGGAGAGCGCCATCTCGTTATCGGTGAGCGACTTCGCCCTTTCGAGCACGGAAACGTCGCCGAACAGCGAGGGAAGGGCGAGGATGGCCGCCTGCGCGCGGGCGCTCGCGCCGTTCCTGCGCAGGGCGATCTCGGTGTTGACGGCGTCTTTCGCGTTGATGTAGCCGCGGATCTCTTCCGCGGCCGCCTCCGAAAGGCCGCTGCCCTCTAAAAGCCCCTTATAAAAGCCGACGTGGCCGACGTCGATGATAAACTCCTGAAGGCCCGCCTCGCGCAGGCATTCGGCGGCGAAGGAGATGACGGCGGCGTCTGCCTCCGCGCCGCCTTCACCGAACAGCTCGACGCCCGCCTGAAAGACTTCGCGGCCGGAATTGCCGCCGGCGGAGAAATCGTAGACGTCCGTGAAATAGCACAGCCGCGCGCTCTCCGCGCGCAATTTTGTCGCCGCGATGCGCGCGCAGGCGAGGGTCATGTCCGGCCGCAGCACGATGAGCCTGCCGTCCTTGTCCGTCAGTTTGAACATCTTTTCCTGCCCGACGGCGCTGCGGATGCCCGCGTAGGTGTCGTAATATTCGAGGCCCGCCGAACGCACGAAACGGAAACCCGCCGCGGCGAATTTGCCGCGCAGGCGCGCTTCCAGCGCGTCCAGCCGCTCACACTCGTCGGGCAGAATGTCCCTCACGCCTTCCGGCAATCTGAAATAAGCCATTTTGATCCTCCGCCTTGCGCATATGCGCCCGTGCGCACATCCGGCCGCGCGCCCGCGTTCTTTCCGCTTTATTTTACCATTTTTTGCGCCCGCCTGTCAATGATATGAAAAAACCGCCCGCAAAAAAGAGGCGGTTTTCGGGAAATGACTGCACGGTTTTCGCCGCGCCGTCATCTGCGGCGCGCTAATTCAGCACCACGTCTGCAAGGGCGGCATATTTTTTTGCGGCGACGGCGCGCAGCGCCTCGGTGCCGGGGCAGGACACCGCCTCGTCCGCGAGCTTTTTCGCCGTGAAGATGACGGAGGAAGGATAGCGCAGGTTTTTGATGTCCGAAAGCATCTTCCCGCTCTGGCGGGTGCCCAGAAAATCTCCCCCGCCGCGCATCTCGAGGTCGGCTTCGGCGATCTTAAACCCGTCGGTGTTGTTCTTTATGACGGCGAGCCGCGCGCGCGCCTCCTCCGAATCGGTGCCCATGAGCAGGAAACAGTAGCTCTTTTTGCTGCCGCGCCCCACCCTGCCGCGCAGCTGGTGCAGCTGCGAAAGCCCGAAACGCTCCGCGTTATAGATGACCATGATGGTCGCGTCGGGCACGTCTATGCCCACCTCGATGACGGTGGTGGACACGAGGCAGTCGTACTGCTTTGCCTTGAAGGCCGCCATGACTTCCGCCTTTTCCTTCTCCTTCATGCGACCGTGCAGCAGTGCGAAACGCACGCGGGGAAGGCGGGCGCGCAGTTCGTCGTACAGCTCGGTGACGCTCATGAGGGAGCCCTCTTCGTCGCCCTCGATCTTGGGGCAGACGAAGTAGCTCTGGTTGCCCTTCGCCGCTTCCTGCCCGATATATGCGAGCATGTCGTCGTACTTGCGGGAAGGGACGATGCCCGTGACGACGGGAGCGCGTTCGGCGGGCTTGTCTTTTATCTCGGTGATGTCGAGGTCGCCGTAAAAGATGAGGGAGAGGGTGCGCGGGATGGGCGTTGCGGACATGACGAGCATATCCGCGCCCGCGCTCTTTTCGCCGAGGGCGGAGCGCTGCGCCACGCCGAAGCGGTGCTGCTCGTCGCAGACGCAGAAGGCGAGGTCTTTCGCCGACACGTCGCCTTGCAGGACGGCGTGCGTGCCGCACAGCACGGAAATTTCGCCGGAGGCGAACGCCTTTTTGATCGCGCGCTTTTCCGCCGCGGGCGTGGAGCCGGCGAGGAAGGCGGCGGGATATTCGGGGAGATAGCGCTGCACGAGGGCGAAGTTCTGCGCGGCGAGCACCTCCGTAGGCGCGAGGAATGCCGCCTGATGCCCGCTCTTTGCCGCCATGAAGATGCCCGCGAGGGCGACCGCCGTTTTGCCGCTGCCGACGTCGCCCTGCAAAAGCCTGTTCATGCGGGTGGGCGCGCGCAGGTTCTCAAAGACAGCCCTGACCGCCGCCTTCTGCCCCGCCGTGAAGGGGAAGGGAAAGCGGGCGGCGAAGTCTGCCACGTCCTGCCCGGTGCAGGCGTAGGAAAAGGCGCGGGGATCCTCTTTGCCGCCCTTGATGAGGCGGAAGGCGGAGATGAGGATGAAATACTCCTCGAGGGCGATGCGGGCGGCGCCCTCTTCCGCCTCGGCGAGCGTTTGGGGGGCGTGTACCTTGCGGTATGCCTCCGCGAGGGAGGAAAGCCCGTATTTGCGCGCGAGCTGCGGCGGCACGACGGTTTGCGGCGGGCAGGCGGCAAGCGCGGCGCGGACGGCGTCGCGCACGCAGCGCTGGGTCAGCGCGCCTTTCAGACCGTACACGGGGACGATGCCCTTTAAGCGGTAATTTTTATCCCGCGGTTCAAAGGAAGGGTTGACCATAGAGGGCGCGCCCGTGCCCCACTTGTTGGTGATACGGCCGTAAAAGAGGTACTCTTCCCCCGCGCGCAGGTTGTTTTTTACATAGGGCGCGTTGAACCAGACGGCGGAAAAGCGTTCGCCGCCCTGGTCGCACCACACCTTTACGAAGGGCCGCCTGCCGTAGACGGACTGCGGCTCGGTCATGACGCGGCAGGGAAGCAGGACGATGTCGTTGTGGTAGCACTGCGAGAGCTTCTGCTGCTGCGTGAGGTCGAGATAAGAGCGCGGAAAGTACCGGACGAGATCTTCTGCGGTAAAAATATTCAGTTTGTTGAGGTCTTTTTCCCTTTTTTCGGAAATGCCCCGCAGTTCCTTCAGCTGCAAGCCGCGCCTCCTTCGAGGAATATTCGCAGAGCGCCGCGCGGGCGGCGCGGGAAATCATCAAAAAACGGCGGGTTTTGCCCCGCCGCGTTCTCTTCCGTTTTTTATTCGAGCGATACGATGTAATAGTAGATGGGCTGGCCGCCGAAGTGGAAGTCTACGTCGCAGTCGGGGAACTGCTCCCCCACGCGCGCGGCGAGCGCCTCTGCCTGCTCTTCGGAGACATCCTGCCCGTAATAGAGGGTGATGATCTCGTGCGAGCTGTCTTTCAGCCTGCCGACGAGGGAAAGGAGGGTATCCTCCACGTTGTTCCCTTTGGCGAGGATCTTTTTGTCGTCAAGCCCGATGATGTCCCCTTCTTTGAGGTCGAACCCGTTGACGGGGGTGGAGCGGACGGCATATGTAACCTGCCCCGCGCGCACGTTGTCGATCGCGTGGATCATGTCCGTCTTGTTCTCTTCGGCGGAGGCTTCGGGGTTGAACGCGAGCGCGGCGGCAAAGCCCTGCGGCACGTTTTTGGTGGGGATAACGTGTATGGTGCGCTTTTCGACGAGCGCCTTCGCCTGTTCGGCGGCAAGGATGATGTTTTTGTTGTTGGGGAACACGAATACATGCTCGGCGTTGATCTTCTGCACGGCGGAGGCGATGTCGCTCGCGCTCGGGTTCATGGTCTGCCCGCCCTCGATGACGCGGTCTACGAGCAGGTCTTTGAAGATGGCGGCAATGCCCTCGCCCGTACAGATGGCGAGCATGCCCATCTCCTTCTTTTCCGCCTCGCGCTTGGCGCGCAGCGCCCTGTTCTGTTCGAGCATATTTTCGATCTTGACGCGGTCGAGCTCGCCCAGTTCGACGGCGTATTGCAGCGCAAGCCCCGGGGTGTTCGTGTGGACGTGCACCTTGACCAGCTCGAGGTCTCCGATGCAGATGACGGAATCGCCGATGCGCATGAGCTTCTCTTTGAGGCGGTCTATATCGGCGAGAGTGGTGGATTTTTTCAGGTTGATGACGAAAAACTCGGTGCAGTAGGCAAACTCGATCTCACCGAGGTCGAGGTTGATGATGTCGGAATTGTCGCCGAACACGTCTTCGTCGGACTTGGACGCCTCGGGCGCGACATATTCTTCGGCGACCTCTTCGCCGTTGAGAACGCCCAAAAAGCCGCGGTAGATGCACAGAAGACCCATGCCGCCCGAATCGACGACGCCCGCCTTTTTGAGGACGGGAAGGAGCTCGGGCGTCTGCGCGAGCGCCTCTTCGCCCTTTTTGATGACGTCGGCGAGGAAGTCGGAAAAATCGCGGTACCTGGACGCGGAGTTGCGGGCAAACTCGCTCATCAGGCGCGCCACGGTGAGCATGGTGCCCTCTTTGGGCTTGGAAACGGCGGAATAGGCGACTCTGGTGCCGTTCTCCATCGCCTTCGCGAACGCCTTGATGGTGACGGTGTCCGCATTCTTGATCTCCGCGCAGATGCCGCGGAAGAGCTGGGAGAGGATGACGCCCGAGTTGCCGCGCGCGCCTTTCAGGGCGCCTTTGGAAACGGCGTCGCACATCTCGGAAAGGCGGTTGGACGTGCACACGGACAGCTCGCGCACGGCGGACTGTATGGTCAGCGACATATTGGTGCCCGTATCGCCGTCCGGCACGGGGAACACGTTGAGCGAATCGACCTTCGCCCTGTTTATTTCAAGTACCCTGGCACCGGAGAGGATCATCTTCCTGAACTCGGTGCCGCCTATGGTTTTCGGCATGGAAAAACTTTCTCCTTTCAGCGAAAGAGGGAGGTCACAGCTTGACCCCGATAATGTTGACATTGACCGTATCGACGATCATGCCCGTAAACTTTTCGACGCGGTATTTGACGCCCTCTTTGAGGGATTCCGCCACGGCGTTGATGGAGACGCCGAACTTGATGATCACATACACGTCGATGTAGATGCGGTCTCCGCTGGTGGTGACCTTTACGCCCCTGCCCTGCGAAGGCTTGTTGAAGAGCTCGGCGAGGCTGTCGGTAAAACGGCGCGCGACGGTTTCGACGATGCCGTAACATTCCATCGCCGCCTGCGACGCGACCTTTGCGATCGCCATATCTGAAATTGTGATCTTGCCATAGGCATTGCTCGTATTTACAGACATAAAGAGGCCACTCCCGTATCGACACTATTTTATACTATTTTCCCCTGTTTGGCAAGAGAAAATTTTACAAAGCGCGCTATTTTTTTATTTTTAATGAAATTTTGCCGAAAAAGAGGCAAAATTGATTGCTTTTTTTTTCGCTTTTTGGTATAGTATCCATGCTCGCTTCGGGCGGGCGGGGCGATGCTGCCCTGTTTTTTCTTTGAATCAACCTCGGAGGTGAGTTATATGTCGAGAGTATGCAGCGTATGCGGCAAGGGGCAGGATTCCGGCAACAACGTGAGCCACAGCAACCGCAAGACGAGGAGAACCTTCAAAGCCAACGTGCAGAAGGTCAAGCTCGTGAAAGACGGAAAGGTGGAATCCGCTTACGTCTGCGCCCGTTGCCTGAAAAGCGACAAAGTGGAGCGCGCGTAAGTTTCGGATTTTTATAAGAAACGCCGAAAGCGGCGGGAACAGGTCGTTCCCGCCGCTTTTTTGGGTGTGATTCAATCTTCGATGACGGAGATATAGACGACGTCGGCTATGAACACTGTGAAGGAGCCGCTGCCCGTAACTTCTCCGCTGCGGGCGGAGCGGTCTTCGTAAGAGAAGGTGTACTCGGTGCCGTCTGCCATGTACCCGAGCGCGACGGCGCCCGTGTAGTCGGACGGGTGGGGGAGACTCACCCAATGCTCGTCCTGCGGCACCCGCGCGCTCCACGCGTACAGCGGCTCCGCCGCGAGGTACGGCTCTTCGGCGAGCGTTCTCCCCGCCATGCCGAGGGCATCGTACACGGCGGCGGCGCCCTCCTCGTTCGCGACGCCTGCCTTTTCGGCAAACAGCGAACCTGCCCCGTAGGTATAGGTGAAGACGACGCCGAAGGACTGTACCGGATCCACGAGAACGAAGGGAGAGATGACGTCTACGACCTTGCCCTCGACGGCGTTCCCCTCTCCGCTCTGCGAGATGACCCTGTACACGTCTCCGTCGCGGAAGTATATCTCCCCTTCCGCGGGAACATATGCGGGGGCGCATGCCGCCGAGGACAGGAAAAACAGGCACGCCGCCGCGGCGGCGGCTGCCGTGAACATTCTTTTCACAAACATTTTCCGACCCTCCTTTTTCCGATACCATCATACTACAAAAATACGCGTTTGTCAATACCAAAACAAAAAAGAAAATACGGCGGGGAACAGACCGTTCCCCGCCGCTCTTTTTTCTTTGGTTTATCCTCTGTGCAGGATGCCGCGGACGCCCCGCAGCACGGCGCGCACCGCCGCAGGCGGCCTGACGCAGATGATGCGTATCATATGAGTTCCTCCCGCACGATGAATACGAAGAGCGTGCCCGCGTCGCAGACAATGTGCGCCGCATCCGCCTCGACCACGTTGCTGACGCCGCGGCAGCTGCCCGCGGCGAGCGTGAGGTCCTGAAGCGGATATTTGAGCCCTTCACTCTCTATGATATGCGCCTTCTCCCCCACGGGTGCGAGGGAGAGCGTTCTTCCGCGCAGGTTTTTCCATTCCGCCCTGCCGGAGGCGCAATAAATATCGGTGTAGTTTGTGTGCAGCGTCGCCTTCGCGCCGCGCAAAAACGCCGCATACGCGAGCTGGAGATTGCCGAAAAAGTGGTCGTCTCTCCCGCCGCCGCAGCCGTAAATTTCTATCTCTTTATATCCGCGGGCAAGAAGGAGATCGAGGGCGATTTCGCCGTCGGTGAAGTTCTTTTCCGCGGGGTAGACCTCCGCGCCCGCGGGGATGTAGCCGAGGGAGTCGAAGTCGCCCGCCTTTACGTCGATGCGCGTTCTGCCCTCCGCCCAGCGAAGGGCGCCGTCGCAGCAGACGGTGAACCCCGCAGATATCTCCCCTTTATACGGCTCGCCGTTGAGGAGGATGACGCCGCGTTCAGGCATTTTTCAGCCTCCGTATGGTGGCTGCCATGTCCTTTGCGCTGAACACGGTGTTGCCGGCGACGAGGATGTTGACGCCCGCGGCGATGACCTGCGCCGCGTTCGCTTCGGTGATGCCGCCGTCCATCTCGATATCGCAGGAAAGCCCGCTGCTTTCGAGGAAGGAATACGCCTCCTCCGCCTTTGCGAGGGTGCGCTCTATGAGCTTCTGCCCGCCGCGGCCGGGGTATACGCTCATGACCAGCAGCATATCGGCATACGGGAGGACGTCGTAAATGCTCTTTACGGGGGTATCGGGGCTAATGGAAAGCCCCGCCTTTACGCCCAGCGCGCGGATGCTTTGCAGTACCTCGCGCGTCTTGTCTATGGTCGCCTCGAAGTGGACGGTGATGCGGCTTGCCCCCGCCGCGGCGAACGTTTCTATCTTGTTCTGCGGCTGCACGCACATCAGGTGCACGTCGAGCGGGAGCGACGTGTGCCTGCGCACCGCCGCGACCATGTCGGAGCCGAATGTGATCTTCGGCACGAAAGACCCGTCCATCACGTCGCAATGAATCATGTCTGCGCCCGCGCGCTCCAGTTTTTCCACTGCTTCGCCCATCGCCGCAAAATCGGCAGAGAGAATCGACGGTGCTACGAGAATTTCCCTCATATTTCACCTCCGCGGCCGCCCGCCCTTTTCCGGTGCGCGGCGGCAACTTTTATTACCCGTTTATCATAACAGAAAGCGGCAGTTTTGTCAAGGGGCGGGGAACGTTCCCCTGCCCCGTTTTCACGCTTTTTTGTCCTCGCCCTGCGTGCGGGCGCGCAGGTAGCCCGCGCGCAGCTGCCCGCAGGCGCCGCCGATGTCCGCGCCCGTGCGGCGGCGCAGCGTCGCCGAAATGCCGGCGCCTTCCAGCGCGCCCAAAAAGCGGTACGCCTGCTTTTCGGAGGTGCCTTTGAGCTTGCGTTCCTTCACCTCGTTGAGGCGGATGAGGTTGACGTGGCAGGGTCTGCCCTTCAGAAGTTTTGCCAGCGCTTCCGCGTGGGCAAGGTCGGCGTTTTCCCCCTCGATGAGGGAGTACTCGAAGATATAGCGTCGGCCGGTCTTTTCAAAATAATTGTCGCACGCTTTGAGGATATCGGCGATGGAAAAGGCGTTGGCGACGGGCATGGTGCGGCGGCGCTCCGCGTCCGCAGAGGCGTGCAGGGATACCGTGAGGTTGACGGGGATGCCCTCCTCCGCGAGGTCGTACATCTTCGGCACGATGCCGCAGGTGGAGAGGGAGATGTTGCGCGGGCTGATGCAGATGCCGCCCTGCGCGGTGATATTGCGCAGGAATTTTACGGTGTTTTCATAATTGTCAAGCGGCTCGCCGCTGCCCATGAGCACGACGTTGGTGACGGCGCGCTTTTCGGGCGTGCCGCCGCAGCGGGCGTTGATGACGAGCACTTCGCAGAGGATCTCGCCGGCGGTGAGGTCGCGGATAAGCCCGTTCAGCCCCGAAGCGCAGAAGGTGCAGCCCATGCGGCAGCCCACCTGCGTGGACACGCACTGCGTGTTGCCGTACTTGTAGCGCATGAGCACGCCCTCGATGAGGTTGCCGTCTGCAAGCTCGAAGAGGTATTTTTCGGTGCCGTCTTCGGCGGTGAGCACCTCGCGCACCTTTACGGGTTCGTCTTCGAAGCGTTCGAGAAGGCGGTCTTTGAAGGCTTTGGAAAGTTCGGTGATCTCCGAAACGCGCTTGCCGCGCATCAGGCCGCGGTACAGCTGCCCGGCGCGGAATTTTTTTTCGCCCATCCCCTGCACGAGCGCTTCCAGCTCGGGAAGAGAGAGGTCTTGCAGGATCTCCTTCATGCCTTTTTCCTCATCTTGCAGACGTAAAAGCCCGCGCCCATCGACAGGTGCGGCAGAAATTGCAGACCGAAGCGGGTGCGTTCATGCCCGAGCGGGCTTGCGATCTCTTCGGCGGCAAAATCGGGGTGCTGCCCCAAAAAGGCGGATACGGTGCCGTCGTTTTCTTCACCGAACACAGAACAGGTGGAATAATACAGGCAGCCGCCCGCGCGGACGTACGGCGCGCACGCGGACAGAATGGCGCGCTGCGTTTTGCAGAGGGAGGAAAGGTCTGCCTCCCTGCGCAGCAGCTTGATGTCCGGATTTTCCCCGACGACGCCGTAGCCCGAACAGGGCGCGTCGGCGAGGACGGCGTCGAATTTTCCGTCGTAAGCGGGGTCGTGCACGGAAGAGTCGCGGCAGACGACGGAGATGTTCTCCGCGCCCATGCGGGAGGCGTAGCTCTCGATGAGCTTTGCGCGGTGTTCGTGCAGTTCGAAGGCGGTGACGCGGCCGCATTTGCCCGCGAGCAGGACGCTCTTGCCGCCGGGCGCGGCACAGGCGTCGAGGAGCTCTCCGCACGGCTCCACGGCGGCGCAGACGGCGACGGAGCCGACGGACTGAAAGGTGTATTCGCCGCGGTCGTAGCCTGCGTCGCGCCGGAAATTCGGATAGGCGTACAGCCCCGAAAAGGGGGTGTCTTCGTGCGGGAGATCGAGATACTTCTGCGCGGGCGCGCCCGCAAAGCGCACGAAGGTGCGGGCGGGACGGGGGCGCATGATCTCCTCCGCTTCCGCCGCGCCGTACTCCTTTACAAGGCGGGAAACGGCAAAGGGCGGGAAGGAATACTGCACGGACAGGCGGGAAAGTTTATCTGCGGGGAGGATCAGCTTTTCCGCGTCGAAATTGCGCAGGAAGGCGTTGACGAAGCCGGAGGCGCCGCCCTTGCCCAGCTTTCTGATCAGGGACACGGCGCTGTCCGTGACCATATACCGCGCCTTGCCTAAAAAGAGCAGGAAGTACAGCGCGACCTTGAGGAGGATGCGCACGGGGAGCTTCGGGCTCTTCGGCGCGAAGCTCTTTATGCAGAAATCGAGGTAAATGTCGTTTTCCAGCACGCCGTAGCACACCTTTGCGGTGCGGGCGCGGTGCGCCTCTTCTATCGGCGTATCGTTGAGCGCCTGTTTGAGGTATGCCCCGCCGCCGTATACCTTTTGCAGGACGGCAAAGGGGTCGTAGAGCGGGTTGGTCATCGCGTCACGCTCCGAATACGTCGCCGGCGCAGACCTTTCTGCCGTTGACGGCGTCTGCCGCGCGGACGGGCCTGCCGCCCGCGAATTGCAGTTCGGTGACGCGCAGAACGCCCCCGCCCGCCGCGATATAAATGCCCGTCTTGTCCGCGCGGACGATTTGCCCCGGCGCGCCTTCCCCCTCTTCGGGAAGGGCATAATAAAAGTTGACGGGCGCGCCGCGCAGGAGCGACCAGGCGAGCGGCTGCGGGTTCATCGCCCGCACGAGGCGGGAGAGCTCTTCCGCGGGGCGGGAGAAATCGAGAAGGCACTGCTCCTTCTTTATCTTTTTGCAGAGGGTCGCCTCCCCTGCCTGCGGGGTCAGCGGAGCCTCCCCCTTTTCAAGCAGAGCGAGCGCGTCCGCGATACATTCGCCGCCGAGGGCGGACAGCTTCTGCGAGAGCGTTCCCGCCGTTTCGGTGCCGTCGAGGGAGAGCGGGCGGGACAGAAGAACGTCGCCCGTGTCGAGCCCCTCGTCCGTCTTCATGACGGTGACGCCCGTCTTTGCGTCCCCCGCGAGGATGGCGTGCTGTATGGGAGAGGCGCCCCGCCAGCGCGGGAGCAGGGAGGCGTGGATGTTGTACACGCCGAGCGGGAAGGCGTCCAGCACCTCGCGCGTGAGCAACTGCCCGTATGCGCAGGTGACCATGAGATCGGCGCCCGTTGCGGAAAGCTCCGCCGCGTGCTCGCGCACGCGCGCAAAATCGAGCACGGGGATGCCCTCCTGCACGGCAAACGCCTTTAAGGGGGTGGGGGTGAGCTGCGCCTTCCTGCCGAAGGGCTTATCCGGCTGGGTGAGCACGGCGGCGACGGTATGCCCCGCCGAAAGCAGCTTTTCGAGGGGCGGGAGAGAAAAGGCGGGCGCGCCCGCATAGACGATCTTCATGGGGCGCTCCTTCAGTCGCTGCGCTCGACGCGCTCGGCACGGTCGATGTACAGGATGCCGTCGAGATGGTCGAGTTCGTGGCAGACGGCGCGGGCGAAGAAGCCGTGCGCGGTCAGCTTTTTCTTTTTGCCGGCGCGGTCGAAATACTCGACCTTCACCGTCTGCGGGCGGGTGACGACGCCGCGCTTGCCGCGCACGGAGAGGCAGCCTTCCCAGCCGCGCTGTTCGCCCTTGCTATCCACGATGACGGGGTTGACGAGCTCGAAAAAGCCTTCGTCCACATCTATCACCACGGCGCGGCGCAGCACGCCGACCTGCGGCGCGGCGAGGCCCGCGCCCTCCTCGCGGCGGACGGTATCCTTCATGTCGTCGAGAAGAAGGGCGAGCTTTTCGTCGAACGCGGTGACTTCAAAACATTTTTTGCGCAGGATGTCGTCTCCGACCTGCACGACGTTGCGTATAGCCATTGTATCCTCCGAAGCCCGCAAAAAGCGGGCGGAACGTTCATAATTTTTCCGCCTTACGAGAGATTGGCGGGGTTCTCTTCCACATAGACGAGCACGTCGCGCGTCTTGCAGGCGAGGGCGCGGGCATAGATTTCGGAAAGCAGCGCGTCGCCGCGGAGGCGCATGAGCACCTGGTAGCGGAATTTGTTCTGTATGCGCCTGACGGGCGCCTTCATGCGGTTGAAAAAGAGAAATTCTTCCCTGTGCGAATCGAACAGCTCTTTGAGGGAAAAGTATACCTCTTTGAGCGCTTCCACCGCCTTCTTCTCCTCCTCGCCCGTGACCATGACGCGCACGATCTTCGCGAACGGCGGGAACGCCGTGGAGGCGCGCAGGGAGATCTCGTGCCGGTAAAAGCCCTTGTAATCGTAGTTCACCGCAAAGCGCAGGATGTAGTTGGCGGGGTCGTACGTCTGCAGGACGGCGCGCCCCTTTTCTTCGGCGCGGCCGCTCCTGCCCGCGACCTGTGTGATCAGCTGGAAGGTGCGTTCGCCGCTGCGGTAATCGGAAAAATGCAGGCTCATGTCTGCATCGAGGATGCCGACGAGGGTGACGGCGGGGAAATCGTGCCCCTTTGCGATCATCTGGGTGCCGACGAGGATATCCGCCTCGCGGCCGGCAAATTTTTTGAGGATGCGGTAATGCCCCTCTTTGCCGCCCGTCGTGTCCACATCCATGCGCAAAATGCGCGCGGAGGGGTACAGCTTTTTCAGTTCCCCCACCACCTTCTGCGTGCCCGTGCCCGTGTAGCTTAAATGCACCGAGCCGCACTCGGGGCAGGCGGTGAGCATCTTGTAGCTTGCGCCGCAGTAATGGCATTTGAGGCAGTGCTCTTCGCTGTGATAGGTGAGCGACACGTCGCACTGCTCGCAGCGGGCGACGTAGCCGCAGTCGCGGCAGACCACGCTCTGGGCAAAGCCGCGGCGGTTGAGGAAGATGATCGCCTGGTTGCCCTGCGAGAGGCAGCTTTCCAGCTCTTCGCGCAGCAGGGCGGAAAAGGCGCTGTTGTTGCCGCGGCGCGCCTCGGTGCGCATATCCGCGATGAGGATCTCCGGCATCGGCCGGCGGTTGATGCGCTCGGGCAGTTCGGTCAGGCCGATCTCCCCCGTTTCCGCGCGGCGGTAAGTTTCCACCGAGGGGGTGGCGCTGCCCAGAACGAGCTTGCAGCCGTTGTACTTTGCGCGCAGTTCGGCGACTTCCGCCGCCGCATAGCGCGGGGCGTGCTCGCTCTGGTAGCTGCCGTCGTGCTCCTCGTCGAGCACGATGACGCCGATGTTTTCCACGGGCGCGAACACGGCGCTGCGGGCGCCGATGGCGATCTTCGCCTCGCCCGAACGCAGGCGCTGCCATTCGTCGAACTTTTCCCCCGCGGAGAGCCCGCTGTGCAGGATCGCCGCGTTTTCGCCGAAGCGGGCGCGCAGCTGCGAGAACATCTGCGGCGTGAGGGAAATTTCCGGCACGAGGAAGATGGCGCTCTTTCCGGCGGCGAGCGCCTCGGCGATGAGGGTGAGATAGATCTCCGTCTTTCCGCTGCCCGTGACGCCGTGCAGGAGGTGGACGGTTTTGCCGCTGCCCTTTATGGCGGCGACCGCCTCCCGCTGGGCGGGCGTGAGCTCGTGCGGGGCCGCCGCGCCCGCGACGCCTTTCAGCGGCGTGCGGTTCACGCGTTCCCGTTCCGTGCGCACCGCGCCGCGGGAAATGAGGGCGCGCACGGCGGCGTCGCCGAATTTTTCCCTGTATGCGGTATACGGGAAGCTGCCCTTCTCTTTGAGGAAGGCGAGCGCAGCCGCCTGCGCCTTCGCGCGGGCGGGGATGTCGGCGTCGCAGACGAATACGGCGACGTTTTTGTACAGCTCGCGCACCGCGCCGCGGCGCATTTCGGCGGGAAGAAAGAGGCGCAGCACCTGCGCCATCGGGCAGCGGTAGCGCTCCGAAAGGGCGCGGGCGAGGGAGAGGCACTCGGGGATGAGGGGCTCGTCGACGACGGAGGAGATCGCTTTGAGCTTTGCGGGGTCGAAGCTGCTCCCCTCTTTCAGGCGCATCACATAGCCCTCCACCGCTCTGCCGCCGAAGGGGACGCGGACGCGGCTGCCCTCCTTTACGCCGTCGGCGGAGATGTATTCAAATACCCTGTCGACCTCGCTGTGCGCGATGTCTACGATCACTTCCGCCGTCATGCGTAAAACTCCGTAAAAAACAGAATGCCCCGATACGTTCGGAGCAAAAGGGTGCGCCCTCCCGCAGATGCGGGCGGGCTGTATCCAAAGGAAAGTCAGTCTTTGACCATCGTCAGCTTGCCGGAGATGATCTCGTGGCAGGCGAGGGCGATCTCTTTGACGCCGCCGGGCAGTTCGTGGATGCCCTGGCTCTGCTCCTGGTCGATGATCTGGCGGGCGCGCTTGGCGACCACCACGCAGAGCGCGTAGCGGGACGCGGGTTCTTCGGGGGTGCCCAGTTTTTCCACAAGCCTGTCTACTACCGGTTCGTTGATCATATATCCTTCTCCTGAAAAATTTTTTACTCTTTTTGCGCCGCGCGGAAAGCGCCGCGGCCTTGTTTTTATTCTATGTTCTGCACCTGCTCGCGGATCTTTTCGATCTCGTTTTTGAGGGCAAGACCGCTGTTGGTCACAGAAAGGTCGTTGCTCTTGGAACAGATGGTGTTCGCCTCGCGGTTGAATTCCTGCACGAGGAAGTCGAGCTTCCTGCCCACGCGCTCCTCCGCGCAGATGGCGCGGAACTGCGAGATGTGCGATTTCAGACGGGTGAGTTCTTCGTCTATGTTGGATTTGTCGACGAATACGGCGACTTCTGTCAGCAGGCGCGATTCGTCGTAATCGACGCCGGAGAGCGCCTCCTTCATGCGCTCGGAAAGCCTCGCGCGGTAGTTCTGCGCGACGAGCGGCGCGCGCTCCGAAATGTCTGCGACCAGCTTTTCCACCGTGTCCATGCGGGAGAGCATATCGGCGGCGAGCTTTTTCCCCTCCTCCGCGCGCATCCCGTTGAGCTTTTCAAGCGCGGCGGAGAGCGCCGCGTTCAGAGCGGAAAAGAGTTCGTCGTCCGCCGCCTGCGCCTCTTCGGGACGGGCGACGTCTGTACACTTCAGAAGGGCGGTGAGGGTGAAATCGTCGGGAATGGCGGGGAACACCGCTTTGAGCTTCTGCGCCGCGCCGTACCAGCTGCGCGCAGCCTCTTCGTCGACGTACAGCGTTTTGGCGCGCTCGCGCCTGTCGGTGAGGTTGACGTACACGTCGGCATGGCCGCGCGTCATGCTCCCGCGCACTTTGGCGCGGATCGCCTCTTCGCAGGCGGTGAAGATGCGCGGCGCTTTGACGGACACGTCGAGATAGCGGTTGTTGACCGTTTTGATCTCGACGGTCAGTTCGATGCCGCCCTCTTTGTATTCCCCTTTTCCGTAACCGGTCATACTGAACATAAGAAACCTCACTCGCGGATTTCTCGCCGAGCTGACGGCTGCGAAATCCTGCGATTTTGAGGACAACCCCACCGCCCTCCCGTCGGTCGGGACAGCGGAGGTTTTCCTCGCCGCGCGATATTTTAAGGGCACACATATTGTATAATCGCGCGGCTTCACCTTTCCTGCAAGAGCGCTTTCGCGCAAACAGGGGTGCGCTATCGCAGAAGCGTGGTTCTGCTTGCGCGAGTATTTATAAAAATTACTGCGCGTGCCAAAATGACACTTTTGGCAAAGCGCACCCAATTTGCCGTAAACTTACGGCTCCCCCGAAGGGGGTGAAGCGCGGCATTCAAATAATATGTGTGCCCACTTATGCCGCGCGAGGGGGAAACTGCCCGCAGAGCAAAG
>ERZ1643251.2135-NODE-2135-length-20751-cov-51.719753_pt1 | contig 20751 bp, 16 predicted proteins | sample MGYA00579261_ERZ1643251 | MGnify/ENA primary metagenome ERZ1643251 (study PRJEB29033, sample SAMEA4952267) | chicken gut metagenome | biome: Broiler Chicken; feature: Gastrointestinal Tract; material: Caecum | place: Ireland | collected 2018 | study: Broiler... | reverse complement strand
CCACAGCGCCAGTGCCAACGTTTTATCATCATCCGTACGCTCGTTTACCGCCGGGCTGGACAAAAACTGCTTTAACAATTCAGGTAATAAATCGAGTTGTTCCTGCGTTGCTGCCGCCAGTCCATTGAAAAACGGGGTAAAGAAAGGCACATGAGGAGAATTATCCAGCATATTTAACGCCAGTCGCTGGATACCATCCGTAAATGCTGCAACTTTGTGCGCACGCCCAGTGCTGGTGAAAGTTTCCAGTCTGGAAACGGCATCTTCGTCGGTAATGAAGTGCGTCATGTTGGCATATTCACCCGCCATCGGCGTGAGAGGCAATTGCAGACCGTGACCCAAATCTACCACCACGCCGCCATCGCCAATCTGCATAATCAAGGTGCCGTCAGGCGATGAAATCAGTCCCAGAAATGTGCAGGCAAAATCGCGAACCGCTAATTCTTTGGCTTCCGCCTCGGCAAAAAGTCGTTGACGAATGGTCAGTACCATATTTGTGGCGAGGACATCATTAAGCCCCAATTCCCCGCCCTGCACTTTTTGCGACATATAAGCCATCGCTTCATTGACGGCGAGCATCGCGCCTTCGCCACCCTGCGAGACACTGCCTGCGCCATCAGCGACAAATACCGACAATAATGGCTGCTGGTCATTTAACCAGGCAATCTGCATCTGGCAGGCATCCTGACAAGGCAAGTCCGCGCTGATGTGCGACGTTCCAACGGTTGATGCATAGACCAGACGCCAGCTCACACTGACGTCCAGCCTTTTGGCGCTTCCAGCACAACTTCCGTTCCCGGCGTGGAGCGGGAAACCGAACGCAGCGAACTGGATAACCAGCTAAACAGTTCACGGAATTGTAATCCTTGCAGAGGCAAAGGCTGACGAACGCTAATTTGTGCCAGCGTCTTCATATCCGCCCCCTGAACACCGATGGAAAAGAAAGCAAACCTTTTATCTTCTTCCCCCCGAAACACTTTGTTGGCTGCAGCCTGCCACTCATCGGTTGGTGCACCATCGGTAATCAGGAAAATCCACGGGCGATAATACGAAATACCATTTGCACGATACTCACGTTTCCGCTCCTCTACCATATCCAGGGCTTTGGTAATGGCCGCACCCATTGGTGTATCGCCCTGGGCAAACAGGATGGGCGGAAAAAAATTAGCGGCGCTGGTAAAGGGTTGTTCCACATGCACCGGGCCGAACGTCACAATGCCGAGTTCCACTCTTTTTAAAGCCAGCGGATCAGCAAGCAGTTCATCACGAAAGGTAACCAATCCGGCGTTAAGTTCATTAATAGGTCTACCGTTCATAGAACCAGAAACATCCAGCAGCAAAATGCAGGGGCAACGTGGTTCCGGGTTACTGGCAAAATCGCTGGTGGCAAACGTGATTTGTTCGCTCATAAGAAATCCTTTCTTAGAGAATTATCGAGGTCCGGTATCATACCGACTGCAATAATGAAATAAGAGCAAACGAAGAAACTTTCAGAATTAGGCCCGGCGGCGCAGAAAATTTTGCTATTCGCCTCGCAAGAACGGAGAGCCGTCGATTGACACTAAGGGCGGAGTGACATAATTTCAGGAGTGAGGGTTAGGGAGAGGTTTCCCCCTCCCCCTGGTGTTCTTAGTAAGCCTGGAAGCTAATCACTAAGAGTATCACCAGTATGATGACGTGCTTCATCATAACCCTTTCCTTATTAAAAGCCCTCTTCTCCGGGAGAGGCTTTCCCGTTTCAGCGTCCCGCTGAAATCATCGGCTTACCTCCTTTCGCCCTGAATGCAGTCTATCGCTAACGCGTGAATAAAATAGTTTCCTCTGTGATTATTGCGTAACGACTCGCAAAGAATATTTGCTGGCAGGATCGCAGACTACAAAGCCTGCGGATTGACAATCTTATCGTGAAGGCATACTTTCAGGAGTGAGGGTAGAGCGGGGTTTCCCCCGCCCTGGTAGTCTTAGTAAGCGGGGAAGCTTATGACTAAGAGCACCACGATGATGAGTAGCTTCATCATGACCCTTTCCTTATTTAAGGCCCCTTCCTCGGGAGGGGCTTTCCCGTTTCAGCATCCCGCTGAAATCGTCGGCTTACCTCCTTTCGCCATGCAAGCAGTCTATCGCTAACGCGTAGATAAAATAGTTTCCTGTGTTATTACTGGATGCGTGCTCGCAAATGTGCCCGTCATTCAGACGATTCCCGACAGTGTTTCATAATTCCTCCATTTTTCTCCCTTATTGGCTGGCTACACTAGTATCATTCCGCGAAACGTTTCAGGAAGAGAAACTCTTAACGATGAAAGGTAGTTATAAATCCCGTTGGGTAATCGTAATCGTGGTGGTTATCGCCGCCATCGCCGCATTCTGGTTCTGGCAAGGCCGCAATGACTCCCGGAGTGCAGCCCCAGGGGCGACGAAACAAGCGCAGCAATCGCCAGCGGGTGGTCGACGTGGTATGCGTTCCGGCCCATTAGCCCCGGTTCAGGCGGCGACCGCCGTAGAACAGGCAGTTCCGCGTTACCTCACCGGGCTTGGCACCATTACCGCCGCTAATACCGTTACGGTGCGCAGCCGCGTGGACGGCCAACTGATAGCGTTACATTTCCAGGAAGGCCAGCAGGTCAAAGCAGGCGATTTACTGGCAGAAATTGACCCCAGCCAGTTCAAAGTTGCATTAGCACAAGCCCAGGGCCAACTGGCAAAAGATAAAGCCACGCTTGCCAACGCCCGCCGTGACCTGGCGCGTTATCAACAACTGGCAAAAACCAATCTCGTTTCCCGCCAGGAGCTGGATGCCCAACAGGCGCTGGTCAGTGAAACCGAAGGCACCATTAAGGCTGATGAAGCAAGCGTTGCCAGCGCGCAGCTGCAACTCGACTGGAGCCGGATTACCGCACCAGTCGATGGTCGCGTTGGTCTCAAGCAGGTTGATGTTGGTAACCAAATCTCCAGTGGTGATACCACCGGGATCGTGGTGATCACCCAGACGCATCCTATCGATTTAGTCTTTACCCTGCCGGAAAGCGATATCGCTACCGTAGTGCAGGCGCAGAAAACCGGAAAACCGCTGGTGGTAGAAGCCTGGGATCGCACCAACTCGAAGAAATTAAGTGAAGGCACGCTGTTAAGTCTAGATAACCAAATCGATGCCACTACCGGTACGATTAAAGTGAAAGCACGCTTTAATAATCAGGATGATGCGCTGTTTCCCAATCAGTTTGTTAACGCGCGCATGTTAGTCGACACCGAACAAAACGCCGTAGTGATCCCAACAGCCGCCCTGCAAATGGGCAATGAAGGCCATTTTGTCTGGGTGCTGAATAGCGAAAACAAGGTCAGCAAACATCTGGTGACGCCGGGCATTCAGGACAGTCAGAAAGTGGTGATCCGTGCAGGTATTTCTGCGGGCGATCGCGTGGTGACAGACGGCATTGATCGCCTGACCGAAGGGGCGAAAGTGGAAGTGGTGGAAGCCCAGAGCGCCACTACTCCGGAAGAGAAAGCCACCAGCCGCGAATACGCGAAAAAAGGAGCACGCTCCTGATGCAGGTGTTACCCCCGAGCAGCACAGGCGGCCCGTCGCGCCTGTTTATTATGCGTCCTGTGGCCACCACGCTGCTGATGGTGGCGATCTTACTCGCCGGGATTATCGGTTATCGCACCCTGCCCGTTTCGGCGCTGCCGGAAGTGGACTATCCGACCATTCAGGTGGTCACGCTCTACCCAGGTGCCAGCCCGGATGTCATGACCTCTGCCGTTACCGCGCCGCTAGAACGCCAGTTCGGGCAGATGTCTGGCCTGAAACAGATGTCGTCGCAAAGTTCCGGCGGTGCGTCAGTTATCACTTTGCAGTTCCAGCTAACATTACCGCTCGATGTCGCCGAGCAGGAAGTGCAGGCCGCGATTAACGCTGCGACCAACTTGTTGCCGAGCGATCTGCCTAACCCGCCGGTTTACAGCAAAGTGAACCCGGCAGATCCGCCGATCATGACGCTCGCCGTCACCTCAACCGCCATGCCGATGACGCAAGTGGAAGATATGGTGGAAACCCGCGTCGCGCAGAAAATCTCGCAGATTTCCGGCGTCGGCCTGGTGACGCTTTCCGGCGGTCAGCGTCCGGCTGTTCGCGTCAAACTTAACGCTCAGGCGATTGCCGCCCTCGGCCTGACCAGCGAAACCGTGCGCACCGCCATTACCGGCGCTAACGTTAACTCGGCAAAAGGTAGCCTCGACGGCCCTTCCCGTGCGGTCACGCTTTCCGCGAACGACCAGATGCAATCCGCCGAAGAGTATCGCCAGCTAATCATCGCCTACCAGAACGGCGCGCCAATTCGTCTGGGCGATGTCGCAACTGTAGAGCAAGGTGCAGAAAACAGCTGGCTCGGCGCGTGGGCGAACAAAGAACAGGCCATTGTGATGAATGTTCAGCGCCAGCCCGGTGCTAACATTATCTCCACCGCCGACAGCATTCGGCAGATGCTGCCACAGCTCACTGAGAGTCTGCCGAAATCGGTGAAGGTGACAGTGCTTTCCGATCGCACCACCAATATCCGCGCATCCGTCGATGATACTCAGTTTGAATTGATGATGGCTATCGCGCTGGTAGTCATGATTATCTACCTGTTTTTGCGCAATATTCCGGCGACCATCATTCCCGGTGTTGCTGTACCGCTGTCGTTAATCGGCACTTTCGCGGTTATGGTGTTTCTCGATTTTTCAATCAATAACCTGACACTGATGGCGTTAACTATCGCCACCGGATTCGTGGTCGATGACGCCATCGTGGTGATCGAAAACATTTCCCGCTATATCGAAAAAGGCGAAAAACCGTTGGCGGCGGCGCTCAAGGGCGCAGGTGAAATCGGCTTTACCATTATCTCGCTGACCTTCTCACTGATTGCGGTGTTGATCCCACTGCTGTTTATGGGCGATATCGTCGGGCGACTGTTCCGCGAATTTGCTATTACCCTGGCGGTAGCGATTTTGATCTCAGCGGTGGTGTCGCTGACCCTGACACCGATGATGTGCGCGCGGATGCTCAGCCAGGAGTCGTTGCGTAAACAGAACCGCTTCTCCCGTGCCTCGGAAAAAATGTTCGACAGGATAATCGCCGCCTATGGTCGTGGACTGGCGAAAGTGCTGAATCATCCGTGGCTGACCTTAAGCGTGGCACTCAGCACGCTGCTGCTTAGCGTGCTGCTGTGGGTGTTCATTCCGAAAGGTTTCTTCCCGGTACAGGACAATGGCATTATTCAGGGCACTTTGCAGGCACCGCAATCCAGCTCCTTTGCCAATATGGCCCAGCGACAACGCCAGGTCGCGGACGTGATTTTGCAGGATCCGGCAGTGCAAAGCCTGACCTCATTTGTTGGCGTTGATGGCACTAACCCGTCGCTGAACAGTGCACGTTTACAAATCAACCTCAAACCGTTGGATGAACGTGATGATCGGGTGCAAAAAGTCATCGCCCGTCTGCAAACGGCGGTAGATAAAGTGCCGGGCGTCGATCTCTTCCTGCAACCAACGCAGGATCTGACTATTGATACTCAGGTCAGCCGCACCCAGTACCAGTTTACCTTGCAGGCCACGTCACTGGATGCGCTCAGTACCTGGGTGCCACAGTTGATGGAAAAACTCCAGCAACTGCCACAGCTTTCTGATGTCTCCAGCGACTGGCAGGACAAAGGGCTGGTGGCGTATGTCAATGTTGATCGCGACAGCGCCAGCCGTCTGGGGATCAGCATGGCGGATGTCGATAACGCCCTGTACAACGCGTTTGGTCAGCGGCTGATTTCCACTATTTATACTCAGGCCAACCAGTATCGCGTGGTGCTGGAGCACAACACCGAAAATACCCCAGGCCTCGCGGCGCTGGATACCATTCGCCTGACCAGCAGCGACGGCGGCGTGGTGCCGCTAAGCTCAATTGCCAAAATTGAGCAGCGTTTTGCGCCGCTCTCCATCAACCATCTGGATCAGTTCCCGGTAACGACCATCTCCTTTAACGTGCCGGATAACTATTCGCTGGGCGATGCGGTGCAGGCGATTATGGACACCGAAAAGACGCTGAATCTGCCGGTGGATATCACCACGCAGTTCCAGGGCAGCACCCTCGCCTTCCAGTCGGCGCTGGGCAGCACTGTCTGGCTGATTGTCGCGGCGGTGGTGGCGATGTATATCGTGCTCGGCATTCTGTACGAGAGCTTTATTCACCCGATCACCATTCTCTCGACGCTACCCACCGCAGGGGTTGGCGCACTGCTGGCGTTGCTGATTGCTGGTAGCGAACTGGATGTGATTGCGATTATCGGCATTATTTTGCTGATCGGTATCGTGAAGAAGAACGCCATCATGATGATCGACTTCGCGCTGGCTGCCGAGCGCGAGCAAGGCATGTCGCCGCGCGAGGCAATCTACCAGGCTTGTCTGTTGCGTTTTCGTCCGATCCTGATGACCACCCTGGCGGCTCTGCTTGGCGCGCTGCCGCTGATGTTGAGTACCGGGGTCGGCGCGGAACTGCGTCGTCCGTTAGGTATCGGCATGGTCGGCGGCCTGATTGTCAGCCAGGTGCTGACGCTGTTCACCACGCCGGTGATTTATCTGCTGTTCGACCGCCTGGCATTGTGGACCAAAAGCCGCTTTGCCCGTCATGAAGAGGAGGCGTAAGTGAAGTTTTTTGCCCTCTTCATTTACCGTCCGGTGGCGACGATTTTACTGTCGGTTGCCATTACCCTGTGCGGCATACTGGGCTTCCGTATGCTGCCGGTCGCCCCGCTGCCGCAGGTCGATTTTCCGGTGATTATGGTCAGCGCCTCGCTGCCCGGTGCGTCACCAGAAACAATGGCGTCTTCCGTTGCCACGCCGCTGGAGCGCTCACTTGGGCGCATTGCCGGAGTCAGTGAAATGACCTCCAGCAGTTCGCTCGGCAGCACGCGTATTATTTTGCAGTTTGATTTTGACCGGGATATCAACGGCGCAGCGCGTGATGTGCAGGCGGCGATCAACGCTGCACAAAGTTTGCTGCCCAGTGGGATGCCCAGCCGCCCGACCTATCGCAAAGCGAACCCGTCGGATGCGCCAATTATGATCCTCACGCTGACGTCCGATACTTATTCGCAGGGTGAACTGTACGATTTCGCCTCGACGCAGCTGGCTCCGACGATTTCGCAAATCGACGGTGTTGGTGATGTCGATGTCGGAGGCAGCTCACTGCCCGCCGTACGCGTCGGGCTGAATCCGCAGGCGCTGTTTAATCAGGGCGTGTCGCTGGACGACGTACGCACCGCCGTCAGCAATGCCAACGTGCGTAAACCGCAGGGCGCGCTGGAAGATGGCACTCACCGCTGGCAGATCCAGACCAATGATGAGCTAAAAACCGCCGCTGAATATCAGCCGTTGATTATTCACTACAACAACGGCGGCGCGGTTCGTCTGGGCGATGTGGCGACGGTGACCGACTCAGTGCAGGATGTGCGCAACGCCGGGATGACCAACGCCAAACCGGCTATTTTACTGATGATCCGCAAACTGCCGGAAGCCAATATTATCCAGACGGTTGACAGCATCCGGGCAAAATTACCGGAGTTGCAGGAAACCATTCCGGCGGCGATTGATCTGCAAATTGCCCAGGATCGCTCCCCCACCATTCGCGCCTCGCTGGAAGAAGTCGAGCAAACGCTGATTATCTCGGTGGCGCTGGTGATTCTGGTGGTGTTTTTATTCCTGCGCTCGGGTCGCGCCACTATTATTCCCGCCGTTTCGGTGCCGGTTTCGCTGATTGGTACGTTTGCGGCGATGTACCTGTGCGGATTCAGTCTCAATAACCTTTCGTTAATGGCGCTCACCATCGCTACTGGTTTCGTGGTGGATGACGCCATCGTGGTGCTGGAAAACATTGCACGTCATCTGGAAGCGGGAATGAAACCGTTGCAAGCCGCACTGCAAGGTACTCGCGAAGTCGGTTTTACGGTGCTGTCGATGAGTCTGTCACTGGTGGCGGTGTTCCTGCCGCTGCTGTTGATGGGCGGATTGCCGGGCCGACTGTTACGCGAATTTGCCGTGACGCTTTCTGTCGCCATTGGTATATCGTTGCTGGTTTCTCTGACATTAACGCCAATGATGTGTGGCTGGATGCTGAAAGCCAGCAAGCCGCGCGAGCAAAAGCGACTGCGTGGTTTTGGTCGCATGTTGGTAGCCCTGCAACAAGGCTACGGCAAGTCACTGAAATGGGTGCTCAATCATACCCGTCTGGTGGGCGTGGTGCTGCTTGGCACCATTGCGCTGAATATCTGGCTGTATATCTCGATCCCGAAAACCTTCTTCCCGGAGCAGGACACTGGCGTGTTGATGGGCGGGATTCAGGCGGATCAGAGTATTTCGTTTCAGGCGATGCGCGGTAAGTTGCAGGATTTCATGAAAATTATCCGTGACGATCCGGCAGTGGATAATGTCACCGGCTTTACAGGCGGTTCGCGAGTGAACAGCGGGATGATGTTTATCACCCTCAAGCCACGCGACGAACGCAGCGAAACGGCGCAGCAAATTATCGACCGTCTGCGCGTAAAACTGGCGAAAGAACCGGGGGCGAATCTGTTCCTGATGGCGGTACAGGATATTCGCGTTGGTGGGCGTCAGTCGAACGCCAGCTACCAGTACACGTTGTTATCCGACGACCTGGCGGCACTGCGAGAATGGGAGCCGAAAATCCGCAAAAAACTGGCGACGTTGCCGGAACTGGCGGACGTGAACTCCGATCAGCAGGATAACGGCGCGGAGATGAATCTGGTTTACGACCGCGACACCATGGCACGGCTGGGAATCGACGTACAAGCCGCCAACAGTCTGTTAAATAACGCCTTCGGTCAGCGGCAAATCTCGACCATTTACCAGCCGATGAACCAGTATAAAGTGGTGATGGAAGTGGATCCGCGCTATACCCAGGACATCAGTGCGCTGGAAAAAATGTTCGTTATCAATAACGAAGGCAAAGCGATCCCGCTGTCGTATTTCGCTAAATGGCAACCGGCGAATGCCCCACTATCGGTGAATCATCAGGGATTATCGGCGGCCTCGACCATTTCGTTTAACCTGCCGACCGGAAAATCGCTCTCGGACGCCAGTGCGGCGATCGATCGCGCAATGACCCAGCTTGGTGTGCCTTCGACGGTGCGCGGCAGTTTTGCCGGCACGGCGCAGGTGTTCCAGGAGACGATGAACTCGCAGGTGATCCTGATTATCGCCGCCATCGCCACGGTGTATATCGTGCTGGGTATCCTTTACGAGAGTTACGTACATCCGCTGACGATTCTCTCCACCCTGCCCTCGGCGGGCGTTGGAGCGCTGTTGGCGCTGGAGCTGTTCAATGCCCCGTTCAGCCTAATCGCCCTGATAGGGATCATGCTATTAATCGGCATCGTGAAGAAAAACGCCATTATGATGGTCGATTTTGCGCTTGAAGCCCAACGGCACGGTAACCTGACGCCGCAGGAAGCTATTTTCCAGGCCTGTCTGCTGCGTTTTCGCCCGATTATGATGACTACCCTGGCGGCGCTGTTTGGTGCGCTGCCGCTGGTATTGTCGGGCGGCGACGGCTCGGAGCTGCGGCAACCCCTGGGGATCACCATTGTCGGCGGACTGGTAATGAGCCAGCTCCTTACGCTGTATACCACGCCGGTGGTGTATCTCTTTTTCGACCGTCTGCGGCTGCGTTTTTCGCGTAAACCTAAACAAACGGTAACCGAGTAAATGACAGATCTTCCCGACAGCACCCGTTGGCAATTGTGGATTGTGGCTTTCGGCTTCTTTATGCAGTCGCTGGACACCACCATCGTAAACACCGCCCTTCCCTCAATGGCGCAAAGCCTCGGGGAAAGTCCGTTGCATATGCACATGGTCATTGTCTCTTATGTGCTGACCGTGGCGGTGATGCTGCCCGCCAGCGGCTGGCTGGCGGACAAAGTCGGCGTGCGCAATATTTTCTTTACCGCCATCGTGCTGTTTACTCTCGGTTCACTGTTTTGCGCGCTTTCCGGCACGCTGAACGAACTGTTGCTGGCACGCGCGTTACAGGGCGTTGGCGGCGCGATGATGGTGCCGGTCGGCAGATTGACGGTGATGAAAATCGTACCGCGCGAGCAATATATGGCGGCGATGACCTTTGTCACGTTACCCGGTCAGGTCGGTCCGCTGCTCGGTCCGGCGCTCGGCGGTCTGCTGGTGGAGTACGCATCGTGGCACTGGATCTTTTTGATCAACATTCCGGTGGGGATTATCGGTGCGATCGCCACATTGCTGTTAATGCCAAACTACACCATGCAGACGCGGCGCTTTGATCTCTCCGGATTTTTATTGCTGGCGGTTGGCATGGCGGTATTAACCCTGGCGCTGGACGGCAGTAAAGGTACAGGTTTATCGCCGCTGACGATTGCAGGCCTGGTCGCAGTTGGCGTGGTGGCACTGGTGCTTTATCTGCTGCACGCCAGAAATAACAACCGTGCCCTGTTCAGTCTGAAACTGTTCCGTACTCGTACCTTTTCGCTGGGCCTGGCGGGGAGCTTTGCCGGACGTATTGGCAGTGGCATGTTGCCCTTTATGACACCGGTTTTCCTGCAAATTGGCCTCGGTTTCTCGCCGTTTCATGCCGGACTGATGATGATCCCGATGGTGCTTGGCAGCATGGGAATGAAGCGAATTGTGGTACAGGTGGTGAATCGCTTTGGTTATCGTCGGGTACTGGTAGCGACCACGCTGGGTCTGTCGCTGGTCACCCTGTTGTTTATGACTACCGCCCTGCTGGGCTGGTACTACGTTTTGCCGTTCGTCCTGTTTTTACAAGGGATGGTCAACTCGACGCGTTTCTCCTCCATGAACACGCTGACGCTGAAAGATCTCCCGGACAATCTGGCGAGCAGCGGCAACAGCCTGCTGTCGATGATTATGCAATTGTCGATGAGTATCGGCGTCACTATCGCCGGGCTGTTGCTGGGACTTTTTGGTTCACAGCATGTCAGCGTCGACAGCGGCACCACACAAACCGTCTTTATGTACACCTGGCTTAGCATGGCGTTGATCATCGCCCTTCCGGCGTTCATCTTTGCCAGAGTGCCGAACGATACGCATCAAAATGTAGCTATTTCGCGGCGAAAAAGGAGCGCGCAATGAAGTTCTGGCGACCCGGTATTACCGGCAAACTGTTTCTGGCGATTTTCGCCACCTGCATTGTCTTGCTGATCAGTATGCACTGGGCGGTGCGTATCAGTTTTGAGCGTGGCTTTATTGATTACATCAAGCATGGTAATGAACAGCGATTACAACTGTTAAGTGATGCGCTTGGCGAGCAGTATGCGCAGCATGGCAACTGGCGCTTCCTGCGCAACAATGATCGCTTTGTCTTTCAGATCCTGCGTTCATTTGAACACGATAATTCGGAAGATAAACCCGGCCCGGGTATGCCACCGCACGGCTGGCGTACCCAGTTCTGGGTGGTTGATCAAAACAACAAAGTGCTGGTTGGTCCGCGAGCGCCGATTCCACCTGACGGTACACGGCGACCCATTCTGGTCAACGGTGCGGAAGTTGGCGCGGTGATCGCCTCCCCCGTTGAGCGGTTAACGCGCAATACTGATATCAATTTCGATAAACAACAGCGGCAAACCAGCTGGTTGATTGTCGCCCTGGCAACGTTACTCGCGGCACTTGCCACTTTTCTGCTGGCGCGCGGTTTACTGGCACCGGTAAAACGACTTGTCGATGGCACGCACAAACTGGCGGCGGGCGATTTCACTACCCGCGTAACGCCCACCAGTGAAGATGAACTGGGCAAACTGGCGCAAGACTTCAACCAGCTTGCCAGCACACTGGAGAAAAACCAGCAAATGCGGCGCGATTTTATGGCCGATATTTCTCACGAACTGCGTACGCCATTAGCGGTGCTGCGCGGTGAACTGGAAGCCATTCAGGATGGCGTGCGTAAATTCACGCCGGAGACGGTGGCGTCTTTACAGGCGGAGGTCGGTACACTGACCAAACTGGTTGACGATCTCCATCAGTTGTCGATGTCTGATGAAGGCGCTCTCGCCTATCAAAAAGCACCGGTAGATTTGATCCCACTGCTGGAAGTGGCGGGCGGCGCATTTCGCGAACGATTCGCCAGTCGTGGCCTGAAACTGCAATTTTCCCTGCCAGACAGTATTACCGTATTTGGCGATCGCGACCGTTTAATGCAGTTATTCAATAACTTACTGGAAAACAGCCTGCGCTACACTGACAGCGGCGGCAGCCTGCAAATCTCTGCCGGGCAGCGCGACAAAACGGTGCGCCTGACCTTTGCCGACAGTGCGCCAGGTGTCAGTGACGATCAGCTACAAAAATTGTTTGAACGTTTTTATCGCACCGAAGGTTCCCGCAACCGTGCCAGCGGCGGTTCCGGGCTGGGGCTGGCGATTTGCCTGAACATTGTTGAAGCACATAATGGTCGCATTATTGCTGCCCATTCGCCTTTTGGCGGGGTAAGCATTACAGTAGAGTTACCGCTGGAACGGGATTTACAGAGAGAAGTATGACCGAGTTACCAATCGACGAAAACACACCGCGTATTTTGATCGTGGAAGATGAACCGAAGCTGGGGCAGTTGCTCATTGATTATCTGCGTGCTGCGAGCTATGCGCCGACGCTTATCAGCCACGGCGATCAGGTACTGCCGTATGTGCGCCAGACACCACCGGATCTGATCCTGTTAGATCTGATGCTCCCTGGCACCGATGGCCTGACGCTGTGCCGGGAAATTCGTCGTTTTTCTGACATTCCGATCGTGATGGTGACGGCAAAAATCGAAGAGATCGATCGCCTGCTGGGGCTGGAGATTGGCGCAGATGATTATATCTGTAAGCCGTACAGCCCACGGGAAGTGGTAGCGCGCGTCAAAACCATTTTGCGCCGTTGCAAACCGCAGCGCGAGTTGCAGCAACAGGATGCTGAAAGCCCGTTGATTATCGACGAAGGTCGTTTTCAGGCTTCATGGCGCGGTAAAATGCTTGACCTGACGCCTGCGGAATTTCGTCTGCTGAAAACGCTCTCTCACGAACCAGGAAAAGTGTTCTCCCGCGAGCAATTGCTCAATCATCTTTATGACGACTACCGCGTAGTAACCGACCGCACCATCGACAGCCACATTAAAAACCTGCGCCGCAAGCTGGAATCTCTCGACGCCGAACAGTCATTTATCCGCGCCGTTTATGGCGTCGGTTACCGCTGGGAAGCCGACGCCTGCCGCATCGTTTAGTTTTAGCGACATTATTTTGTTAGCCGGAGATGGCGTTCAGACCAGATCCGGCAACATTATCCCACGCATGGTCAGCAAACTGACATTATCTCTCCGCCCTGGCAGGCATCAGAAAATCGCTCATACTTTAATCGGTAAACAGCACCTTTAGATGCTGTTTTCGATACACAATTTCAATCAAGGAGTCATTATGGCTGGTTGGTTTGAACTCAGTAAGAGCAGTGATAATCAGTTCCGGTTTGTGCTAAAAGCGGGCAATGGTGAGACGATCCTCACCAGCGAGCTTTATACCTCAAAAGCCTCTACGGAAAAGGGCATCGCGTCGGTGCGTAGCAACAGCCCGCAAGAAGAACGCTATGAGAAAAAAACGGCAAGTAACGGCAAATTCTATTTCAATCTGAAAGCCGCTAATCATCAAATTATCGGCTCCAGCCAGATGTACGCCACCGCGCAATCTCGTGAAACCGGAATTGCCTCCGTTAAAGCCAATGGCACAAGCCAGACGGTGAAAGACAATACGTAATTACGATGCCGGGCGTGGGTTGTTGGCGTCCGGCGCTTTACCAGATCCCCCCACAGCGCTACAATGCCCGCCCTTAAAGTGGGGGCACTCCCCTAACCGCTTCATCAGGTGAAGCGGATCTGACCTGTCATCAGAACGAGAGAATTATGTTTAAACCGGAACTCCTTTCCCCGGCGGGAACGCTGAAAAATATGCGTTACGCTTTCGCTTATGGCGCAGATGCTGTTTATGCGGGCCAGCCGCGTTACTCCCTGCGTGTGCGCAACAACGAATTCAACCACGAAAATCTTCAGCTCGGCATCAATGAAGCCCACGCGCTGGGGAAAAAGTTTTATGTCGTGGTCAACATTGCACCGCACAACGCCAAGCTGAAAACCTTTATCCGTGACCTGAAACCGGTGGTGGAAATGGGGCCGGATGCGCTGATTATGTCCGATCCAGGGCTGATTATGCTGGTGCGTGAGCACTTCCCTGAAATGCCGATCCACCTTTCGGTGCAGGCTAACGCCGTGAACTGGGCGACGGTGAAATTCTGGCAGCAAATGGGCCTGACCCGCGTGATCCTCTCTCGCGAGCTGTCGCTGGAAGAGATTGAAGAGATCCGCAATCAGGTGCCGGATATGGAGATCGAGATCTTCGTTCACGGCGCGCTGTGCATGGCCTACTCCGGTCGCTGCCTGCTCTCTGGCTATATCAACAAGCGCGACCCGAACCAGGGCACCTGCACCAACGCCTGCCGCTGGGAGTACAACGTCCAGGAAGGGAAAGAAGATGATGTTGGCAACATCGTACACAAGTACGAGCCGATTCCGGTGCAAAATGTTGAGCCGACGCTGGGTATCGGCGCACCAACCGACAAAGTGTTTATGATCGAAGAGGCCCAGCGTCCGGGCGAGTATATGACCGCGTTTGAAGATGAGCACGGCACTTACATCATGAACTCGAAAGATCTGCGCGCCATCGCCCATGTAGAACGCCTGACCAAAATGGGCGTGCATTCGCTGAAAATCGAAGGCCGTACTAAATCTTTCTACTATTGCGCACGCACCGCACAGGTTTACCGTAAAGCTATCGATGACGCCGCTGCGGGCAAACCGTTCGATACCAGCCTGCTGGAAACTCTGGAAGGTCTGGCGCATCGTGGCTATACCGAAGGTTTCCTTCGTCGTCATACTCACGACGATTATCAGAACTACGAATACGGTTATTCAGTTTCTGACCGCCAGCAGTTTGTTGGTGAGTTTACCGGTGAGCGCAAGGGGGACCTCGCAGCGGTAGCGGTGAAAAATAAATTCTCCGTTGGCGACAGCCTTGAGCTGATGACGCCGCAAGGCAACATTAACTTTACCCTTGAGCACATGGAAAACGCCAAAGGTGAAGCGATGCCGGTCGCACCAGGCGATGGTTATACTGTGTGGCTCCCGGTCCCGCAGGATCTTGAGCTCAATTACGCGCTGCTGATGCGTAATTTCTCCGGGGAAACCACGCGTAACCCCCACGGTAAGTGATTAATTTCGATTATTTTTCCCGGATGGAAAATTCTTAGAAACCGATCACATACAGCTGCATTTATTAAGGTTATCATCCGTTTCGCTGAAAAACATAACCCATAAAATGCTAGCTGTACCAGGAACCACCTCCTTAGCCTGTGTAATCTCCCTTACACGGGCTTATTTTTTACGCGTAATACAATGAAATAAAAGGATTTATTTCTGGTCACGTCCACACATTGACCACATCGACAAAAAAGCCCCTCGACTGAGGGGCTTCCTGTTTGTAATTACATCCACATAATTTGCTGCCCTGACGGCAACGGGTGCGGTCTTACGGCGTGGACTTCTCCCGGCTTCACGATGTATCGCTGTACCGACTCATAAGTGATGAACGTGGCGCTGCAATTCACGTTCTGACACTGGTGATAACGCTCTTTTGTCGTGTCAGTGATATAGCGGCTTGTACGCGCATGTGCGGCATGCTGGCATAAAGGACAATGAAACATCGCGAGCACCTCTTCCGGTTTTGTTGATGGTGCCATTTTAGTTAATTTATCCTTATAAAACAAACAGATAAAATAAAAACATCACTCATCATCTTCTGTTTCGTACTCCACATCAGAAAGCCTGACCTCAAGCTCCAAGGACGTCGTGAAGCCGCTATTATTCAGAAAATGTGTCACCTTAGTGATTGTCCAGTCCTGCTCGTCTATGACGCGCTTAAAGCCTGACACTTTAACCGGTGTTTCCGTGTAAATATCAGCACGACCGGTAGCCAGACTGATGGAGAACTCCGCAACGCCCCGTTGCAGCTTGTCCCACTTCGCCTGAGCGGCGCGCATGGCCTGCGCTTTCGTGGCATATACCGTGGTCAGGGCAAAAACGTTGTCAGCCTCACCGGCCATGTATTCACCTTCACGCGCTTCCGGTACTTTAGGCGCTTTCTTCTGCCTGACCGGTTTCGCTTTCGGGTGCTCCAGTGCGCGCAGGTGTTTCTCTTTCTTTTTGCGTTTCAGTTTTACCTTCTGCTTTTGCGGTTTCGGGTCTTTGGTGTGTAACCACTTTGCCGTTACGCCTGTATAGGCTCCGCGGTCAGCAATCGCAAAATGATGACGGTCGCCGTCGCTGCGGGTGATGGTAATCTGCGGGATTTTTTTACCGCTGGCCGTCACCCCCTGCCCCGCTTTGAGAAACAGCAGTTTTCCCATTTTTACCGACACCTCACCGCCGTTGCGTTCAGCAAGACGGGTCAGGAATTTCGCATCAGACTCCTGCGACTGGTCGATGTGCGGGATTTTAATTCCTGCCAGTGACGGCGCGACACTGGCTTCCAGCCTGTTACGGGAGGCTATCGCCTCAACAATCGCACCGAGCGTGGTGTCATGCCATGAGCCTTCACGGCGGGAATTGAGCGTCCCGCGAAAATCTGCACTCCGGGCGCGGATGGTGACCACATCCGGTGCGCCCCGGTGTTCAACCTCATCAACGGTGAATTTCCCTTTGCATACCAGGGCAAAACCTTTCCAGCCGATATACACCGTCAGGACAGCGCCACGAACCGGCAGCCCGACCTGCCCGTCGGCATCGTTCAGTTCAATATCAAGCTGGTCAGCCTCAAAGCCCCGGTTATCCGTCAGGGTCATACTCATCAGACGGTCGCTGATATTGCCGGTAATATCCCTGCTGTCGAGCATCAGCATGTAATCCGGCGTCAGCGTACTGCCTGCATCAAATGTCAGCGCATCCAGCATTATTCCGCCCCCGTCATCCCCGTGAATTTAGTCGCCATACTGCCAGCCTTACCGATGAGCGATTCTGCCTGTTTACCGATATCGCCATAAAGCGCGGCCAGTGATTCATCCACGCGGGTGAGTGACAGCGTAAAATCAATTTTCCGGGGTGTGCCGTCTGCAAAGAAAATACTCCCTGTTTCACTCACCCTGCTGATGACATACATGCCGTAAATCATGCCTGTGCCATCCAGCAACGGCCACGCCCGGCCTTCCTCTGCCATCAGTCTGAGCGTGGTCATCGTCAGCTTGCCGCCGGTCAGTTCGGGATAAAGCACACCGGCAAGCGTCATGTTTTCCTCACCAACGCCGAGAAACTGGTAGGCATCCCGTTTACCGATACGGGAATTTGACGGCCAGCGATAATCTGATTCACGCTGCATGGTCTGGTGTGGCAGCGTCTGGCGCATAAAAACAAACATACCTAACGCGAGCATCATTTTTCGTCACCTCCTTAACCGTCATGCATCATGCTGGCACGGGCGCGCGCACGTTTATCCCGCTCGTATTTTTCGAGCGCATCCTGTAACTGGCGGTCAAGCTGTGTCCCCGGTGCAGTACCACCCGTCAGGCTGATGTGATATTCGTTTTTACTCTGGTCCACATAAGAGCGGCCAGCCGGTGCCGTGACCGGCTGATAAGCCTGATAACCTGCATAAGAGCTGGTCGCCGGAATATAACCACCGCTGCCATACGTGGCGGCTTGAGTTCTGGCGGCGGTCTGGTCAAGTGTGTCTGACTCTTTGTTGATAACACCGAGTTTTTCCAGTACCCAGTCAATACCACTGCGCAGTTTGTTGAACGCATTAAGCGGCAGCATCAGCGCGTCAGCCAGTGCCTGCCCGAACATGACGCCCGTGTCACGGCAACGGTTCAGGGTGTCCTGGGTAGCTTTGACCGGGGCAATCAGGTTTTTAAACCACTGCCACGCGGCCTGTAACTTTTCACCCAGCCAGTCAAACACCGGCTTAAGTGGCGTGAACAGTTCCCCCACTGGCGCAAATGCTGCTTTCAGCCCTTCAACCACACCGCCAAAGAATGCGCTGACAGGCTCCCAGTATTTACGGATAAGCAACGCCCCGGCGACAATGGCGGCCACCACAGCCACAATCGGCCAGCTAATCGCCCCGATGGCCGTCATAACAGCACTGCCAACCGTCGTGAAGATTGCCCCCATTGCGCCTGCTGCCGCGATGATGGCATTAATGCCGGTGATAACCGGCCAGGCTACAAGACCAATTGCACCGATGATGCCAGTAAGCGCCAGTGCACCACCGACAATAAGGCCGATGGTTGACGCCAGTGATTTGTTTTTCTGGATCCAGCCGTCGAGTTTTAACACATACTTTGTGGCCGTCTGCGTGAGCTTACGCAGTGCGCCTTCCTGCTGGTCAAACAGGTCAGTCCCCACCGCCTCATAAGCGGACTGAAACTCCTTAAAGTCACCGCCGAGGTTGTCCTGCATGATATTTACCAGCTCTGCGGTCTTTCCGTCTGAGGCTTTAAACGCAGCGGTCAGTTTGTCCAGCTTTCCGGTTGAGGCGGCAGTCATCAGCACGGCGGCGGCTGAACTGGCCTCCTCCCCGAAAATGGTTTTCATGTATTCAGCCTGCTGGGCAGTACCGAGCCGGTTTTTCTCAAAGCTGGCCTGCATTTCTTTCAGAATGGTAAATACTGGTCGGGTGTTTCCCTTACTGTCTGAGGTTTTCACACCAAGCTCTTTGAGTGCATCCCATGCTTTTCCCGTCGGTGCCTGCAGGCGGCTTAACACGGCACGGCTTCCCGTTCCCGCCATTGAGCCTGTGATTTTTGCATCATGCAGCGCCCCGACCATTGCGGCGGTTTCTTCAATGCTGACACCGGCATTTTTTGCCACAGGTGCGGCATAGGTCAGCGCATCGCTCATGCCGTCAAAATCGGCGGCGGTTTTGTTCATCGTCATGGAGAGAACATCCCCGATATGAGCGACCTTATCGTTTGAAAGCTGAAAGGCGGATTTCATCCCCATCAGCAGGGCGGCGTTTTCTTCCATCGTGCGACGGTTCGCCAGCGCCATATTCAGCGTGACCGGCGTTGCCGCCTGAATGGCATCAACATCTCCACCCGCTTTCGCAATGATAATCTGCGCACCGGCTGCATCATCCGCCGAGGCGGCGGTATTATCGCCGAGCTGGCGCGCCTGCTTGCGGAGCGCGGCCATTTCGGCGGAATCTTTTGCCACACCGAGCACGGCCTGCAATTCTGAGTTTTTCTGCGCAAACTCATAACCGGGCGTCAGCAACTTAACTCCGGCCATCGTTCCCGCCGCCGCAATCCCCACACCGGCAGCGCCCACTGAGGCCATATTTCCGGCCAGTTCCTTGCCTGCCTGATAACGCTGTTTGACTGCGTTAAGTTTTGCCTGTTGCGCACTGACACGCGCCAGCGCGTCACGCTGACGGTTAAGCTGTGCGGTGGTTTCACTGATACGGTTTTTCAGTCCCTGCTCATCACGTGCAAGATTGCGGGTATTAATTCCCACAACGGCCAGTTCCCGCTGCTGGCGTTTAACGGAATCCGTCAGGCGGTTATATTTCGCCTGTAAGTCCTCCGCCGCACGCTTTGCGGATTCCAGCACTTTCGCCTGAGCACGTGTCGGACGTTCGGTGTTTTTAAACTGTGTGGCAAGGGCTTCGGCCTCCTGCCGTGCCTTTTCAAGTGCATGACCAGTCACGGCGAGCTGTGCACTGGTCTTGCGAAATCCCTCAATACGGGATGCGTGACCGTTCAGCTCGCGCAGTGATTTTTGTGTTTCCCGGATATCCCCCGACAGCGACTTGCTCGCTGTGCGGATGGATTTAAACGGGCGGGATGCCTGGTCAACAGCCCTGAGCAATACCTGTAATTTTACATTGTTACTCATTCGTGTTTCCGCTTCGCCGGAGCGCCTTTTCGCGCCATGTGATGAGTTCGGTCAGGCTCATGGGATACAGTTCTGATGGCGGCCAGTGAAATATCACTGCCACATCCGCCATCAGGTCATCGACCGACAGATTTTTCGGGAACGTCACTGCACCGAGTTCGGCGACAAAAAACCGACCACCTTACCGGCCAGCGCCACAAGGTCAGGCAGTTCCAGCGCGGCGACTTCCTGCTCGGTCAGCATCGGTGACGTCATGCGCGGCAGCACCTTAATCAGTGCATCGACTTCGGAGTTTGCGACCGCAGCCAGACTGACACCGCGCAGCGTCCCGGCATTGGGTTTCATCAGCGTAACCTGTTCGATAACCTGCTCACCACGCTTGACCGGATTGTCCAGGGTAATCACATTTTCTTTGTTCATGGTTTTCTCACTTCTGAATCAGGGTTAACCGGTCAGCCAGGCTGACCGGATGAAAATCACAGGCCGATATTGCGGCGGTGTTGCTCCAGCCGGTCGAGGAGCTGCAACGCTGCATGGTCGACACGCTGGAAGAATGGGAAGACTATGCGCCGTTTGCCGCGAATCCGTTCGGCTCCCGCCCGGTATGGATTGGTTACGACCCGTCACACCGTGGCGACAGTGCCGGATGCGTGGTGCTGGCACCGCCGGTGGTGGCCGGTGGCAAATTCAGAATACTTGAGCGTCACCAGTTGCGTATTTTCATGAAAGGAGATCACTCAATAACTTCCATCGAGATCGGGTAA
>ERZ1643251.2133-NODE-2133-length-20759-cov-9.196097_pt1 | contig 20759 bp, 10 predicted proteins | sample MGYA00579261_ERZ1643251 | MGnify/ENA primary metagenome ERZ1643251 (study PRJEB29033, sample SAMEA4952267) | chicken gut metagenome | biome: Broiler Chicken; feature: Gastrointestinal Tract; material: Caecum | place: Ireland | collected 2018 | study: Broiler... | reverse complement strand
ATCTTATGTGTATCTTCACGTTTCTTAACAGCTGCACCTGTATTGTTTGCTGCGTCCATGATTTCTTTAGCTAAACGTTCGGACATTGTGTGTTCACCACGAAGACGTGAGTATTGAACTAACCAACGTAAACCTAAAGTTGTACGACGATCTGGACGAACTTCAATAGGAACTTGGTAGTTAGAACCACCAACACGACGTGCCTTAACTTCAAGTACAGGCATGATGTTCTTCATTGCTTCTTCAAAAACATCCAATGGTTCATTTCCTGTTTGTTCCTTAATAATATCAAATGCTTGGTATAAAATCTTTGATGCAGTCCCACGCTTACCATCTAACATCAAACGGTTGATTAAGCGAGTAACCAATTTTGAGTTATAAATTGGATCTGGGAGCACTTCGCGTTTTGCAACGGCACCTTTTCTTGGCATTTAAAATAACCTCCTCAAATACTAGTTACTAAAATTATTTCTTAGGCTTCTTAGCACCGTACTTAGAACGGCTTTGCATACGGCCTTCAACACCTGCTGTATCTAAAGCACCACGAACGATATGGTAACGAACACCAGGTAAGTCTTTTACACGACCACCACGAATAAGAACAACACTATGTTCTTGTAAGTTGTGTCCGATACCTGGAATATAAGCTGTAACTTCAATTAAGTTAGATAAACGAACACGAGCATACTTACGTAAAGCTGAGTTAGGCTTCTTAGGTGTCATTGTACCAACACGAGTTGCAACACCACGTTTTTGTGGAGCTGAGTTGTTTGTTTGTACTTTCTTATAACTATTGTACCCAAAGTTTAAAGCTGGGGAATTAGATTTTGAACCTTTAGATTTACGACCTTTACGAATTAATTGGTTAATTGTAGGCATCTCTAAAGCTTCCTCCTTCCTTATTTTAAGAATATTAATTAAGTACACACATCCAGGAGTTTCTTTTTTGAGTTTAAAAAAATAACGCCTCAATGTACGTCAGAATAAATGTGCTAACCTGCTCACAGCCAGCACGATCTTGAGATAACTCAAGAGAACTGTTCACATAAAGCACCTTTAATAGAATATCACGCTTAATACACTGATGTCAATTTAATTTTTATATTTTTTGTGCTAATTTTATTTATTTTCAGCGTAATTTATGATTAAGAGGTGAAATTATTATGATTTACATATTTTTTCTATTATTTATATTAGGAACTTGCTTAGGTTCATTTATTTCGTGCGTTGCTTACCGATATAAATTAGGAATAAGCATTATATATCCTAGGTCTTTCTGCGATAACTGCTCACAAACTTTGCAGCATTGGCAATTGATACCTATTATTGGTTTTATACTTCAAAAAGGAAAATGTCATTTCTGTAAGCAAAAAATTCCTTTAAGTAGTACTGTTATTGAATTAGCTATTGGTGTCATATTTATTTTTAATACGATCATAATAGCGAATACTAATTTAATTTTTACATCATTACTAGTAGTCTGGCTTACTTTAATCTCTTTAGAAGATTATTACACATTGAGCGTTGATTCAATTACTCTTGAATATGGAGGATTAATATTGCTCATTTTTAGATTTCATACCGTAATTACTAATCTAAAAGCTAATTTCCTCATAATCATTCTTTTCATAATTATTTTAATCAGTTGTAATCTTCTAAATAAATTTGGTACTGCAGATACTATCTTGATTGTTTTTAGTTTTTTATTACTAGGATTTTACAATACTCTAGTAGTAATTCTTTTATCATGTATTTTAGGAATTATTTCATATTTAATCAAAAGGGATTTTTCTGCTTCTCACCCCTTTATTCCATATTTAAGTTTGAGTATTTTAATTATTTTTTATGCAATAAATATATTTAAAATTCCAATAATATAAAAAAATCAGGTAGAAAATCTACCTGATTTTTTTACTTCTATATTCTAGTTTGAAGATTCAACATTATTTTGTTGTTCATTAATCTTTTCTTCTAATTCAGAGATTGAATAAACACCATCTGTTACATTGCTATTAACAACTTCTGGTTCGATATCATGATACTTCTTCATACCTGTACCTGCAGGAATTGTCTTACCAATAATAACATTTTCTTTCAAACCAACAAGTGGATCGTTCTTACCGCGAATTGCAGCATCTGTCAATACACGTGTTGTTTCTTGGAATGAAGCAGCAGATAAGAAACTGTTTGTTTCAAGAGCAGCTTTAGTAATACCAAGAAGAACTGGACGTGCAGTAGCAGGAATTCTACCTTCAATGATTGCACTTGTATTGCGATCTTTGAATTGGCTAATATCCAATAGAGTTCCTGGAAGCATATCTGTATCACCTGGATCCATAATACGTACTTTACGTAACATTTGACGAGTCATGATTTCAATATGCTTATCTGAAATATCTACACCTTGCATACGGTATACTTTTTGAACTTCACGTAAAATGTAATTTTCTGTAGATAAAACATCACGAACCTTGATAAGTTCCTTAGGATCAATAGAACCTACAGTCAATGCATCACCACGATGAACTTGATCGCCTTCCTTAACTTTAAGAACGGAAGTAAATGGCAAGCTATATGTTCTAGTATCTGTTTCACCTTTAACAGTAACTTCTTTTGTACGTTCAGCAGGATTTTCTTCAACTGTATCAACAACACCAGTAACTTCTGTAATTACTGCACGACCTTTAGGATTACGTGCTTCAAATAATTCTTGAACACGAGGAAGACCTTGAGTAATATCGTCGCCACCAGCAACCCCACCTTGGTGGAAGTTTCTCATTGTTAACTGTGTACCTGGTTCACCAATTGATTGAGCAGCAACAGTACCTACTGCTTCACCAACTTCAACTTCATCACCAGTAGCTAAGTTGCGTCCATAACAACGTTCACAAACACCATGACGTGTGTTACATGTGAATGCAGAACGAATAGTAACTTTTTGTACACCAGCATCAACAATCTTACGAGCTTCGGATTCTTCTACTAACACATTAGCAGGAACAATAATTTCACCAGTATTAGGATCTTTAACTTCTTTCATAGTATAACGACCCAAAATACGATCATATAATGGTTCAATCATTTCGTTACCTTCAGTAATAGCAGTAACATCCAAACCTCTATCTGTATGACAGTCTTCTTCACGAATGATAACATCTTGAGCAACGTCTACTAAACGACGAGTCAAGTAACCAGAGTTAGCTGTCTTCAAAGCAGTATCCGTCATACCTTTACGAGCACCGTGAGAGGACAAGAACATTTCCAAAACAGAAAGACCTTCACGGAAGTTTGAAATAACAGGCAATTCCATTGTCTTACCGTTAGGAGCAGCCATCAAACCACGCATACCAGATAACTGTGTAAAGTTAGAAATATTACCACGAGCACCTGAATCACTCATCATTTGAATTGGGTTAGATGGATCCATGTTTTCAACCAATTTAGCTTGAATATCATCTTTTGCTTTGTTCCAGATAGAGATAACACGATTGTAGCGTTCTTCATCTGTAATCAAACCACGACGGAATTGCTTAGCAACAGTTGCAACATTCTTGTGTGCTTGTTCAATAATTTCTGGCTTTTCTTTCAAAACAGTAACGTCAGCGATACCAACAGTTAAACCTGACTTAGTAGATTCGTAATAACCTAAATCTTTCATACGGTCAAGTAATTCTGCAGTTGCAGTTACTTTATACTCTTTATAAACTTGAGCGATAATATCTGATAAGAATCCAGATTTAAATGGTCCTACTAAAGGTTGATTCTTAATGAATTCCTTAATATCTGTTCCCGGTTCTACAAAGTACTTATCAGGAGTCATTCCTGTTAAGTTTTCTTGTGTAGGTTCATTTAAGAATGGGAAATCAGCAGGTAGAATTTCATTAAAGATTGCTTTACCAGCTGTAGTTATTAAAATACGTTCTTTTTGCCAATCAGTAAATGGTGTACCTAACTTAGCTAATGAAGAAGCTTGCAAACCAATTCTTGTATGCAAATGTACATATCCGTTTTGGTAAGCTGTTCTTACTTCGTTAACGTCCTTAAATACCATACCTTCGCCTTCACGACCAGCTTCTTCAAGTGTGATGTAGTAGTTACCGATTGTCATATCTTGAGATGGTGAAATGATTGGTTTACCATCTTTTGGAGCCAAGATATGATGAGCAGCTAACATCAATAAACGAGCTTCAGCTTGAGCTTCATCTGATAAAGGAACGTGAATAGCCATTTGGTCCCCGTCAAAGTCGGCATTGTAAGCTTCACAAGCCAATGGATGGAGACGCATAGCTTTACCGTTAACCAATACTGGTTCGAAAGCTTGGATACCTAAACGGTGAAGCGTAGGGGCACGGTTTAGTAGAACTGGGTGTTCTTTGATAACATCATCTAAAACATCCCAAATATCTTCATCGCGGCGTTCAATCTTACGCTTAGCATTCTTAATGTTAGATGCCATTTCACGCTTAACCAATTCTCTCATCATGAATGGTTTGAACAATTCCAAAGCCATTTCATGAGGAATACCCATTTGGTTTAACTTCAACTTAGGACCTACATCAATAACTGAACGACCAGAATAGTCAACACGCTTACCAAGTAAGTTTTGACGGAAACGACCTTGCTTACCTTTCAACATGTGTGACAATGACTTAAGTGGACGGTTACCAGGACCAGTAACTGGGCGACCACGACGACCATTATCAATTAAAGCATCAACAGCTTCTTGCAACATGCGCTTTTCATTTTGAACAATAATTCCAGGAGCGTTCAAATCTAATAAACGCTTCAAACGATTGTTACGGTTGATAACTCGACGATATAAATCATTCAAGTCAGAAGTTGCAAAGCGTCCACCTTCTAATTGAACCATTGGACGAAGATCAGGTGGAATAACTGGGATTGCATCCATAACCATCCAATCAGGACGATTTCCAGAGTTCAAAAATGCTTCTAAAATATCTAAGCGACGAACTGCACGAGTACGTTTTTGACCTGTAGCTTCGCGTAATTCTTCTTTTAATTCAGCACATTCTTTTTCAAGATCTACATCTCTTAGTAAAGTTCTAATAGCTTCAGCACCCATTGCTGCCTTAAAGCCATCACCATATTCTTCACGTTTTTCACGATATTCGCCTTCAGTTAAGAGTTGTTTCTTTTCAAGTGCTGTATCACCTGCATCTGTAACTACATAAGATGCAAAGTAGATAATTTCTTCCAATGCACGTGGACTCATATCTAAGACAAGACCCATACGACTTGGAATACCTTTAAAGTACCAAATATGTGTAACAGGAGCTGCTAATTCGATATGACCCATACGTTCACGACGTACTTTTGAACGAGTAACTTCAACCCCACAGCGATCACAAACAACACCTTTATAACGGATACGTTTGTACTTACCACAGGCACATTCCCAGTCCTTAGTAGGTCCAAAAATACGTTCATCAAACAAGCCATCTTTTTCTGGTTTCAATGTACGGTAGTTAATAGTTTCAGGTTTCTTTACTTCACCATAAGACCAACTGCGGATCTTATCGGAAGAAGCAAGACCGATCTGCATACTATCGAATTTATTGACATCGATCAAAGGACCGACCTCCCTTTCTTATAATTGTCTATTCTGTCTTAGTTTCTTCTTTTTCAGCAGTTTCTTGTTCTGCTTCTTTAGCTTTCTTTTCTTCTTGTTCCTTTGCGAATTTCTTCAATGCATCAACGTTAACAATATCATCATCTTCGTCATCCATATCACGTAATTCAATTTCATTCTTATCAGCATCAAGAACTTTCATATCCATACCTAATGCTTGTAATTCTTTAACAAGAACACGGAATGATTCAGGAACACCTGGTTTTGGAATTGGTTCGCCCTTAACGATAGCTTCATAAGTCTTAACACGTCCAACAACATCGTCAGATTTGTAAGTCAAAATTTCTTGCAATGTGTAAGCAGCACCATAAGCTTCTAATGCCCAAACTTCCATTTCACCAAAACGTTGTCCACCAAATTGTGCCTTACCACCAAGTGGTTGTTGTGTAACTAATGAGTAAGGTCCAATTGAACGAGCATGAATCTTATCGTCAACCATATGTGCAAGTTTAAGGTAGTACATAACACCAACTGCTATACGGTTATCGAATGCTTCACCTGTACGTCCATCATATAAAACAGTCTTACCATCGCCAGGTAATCCAGCTTCTTGTAATGCACTCCAAATATCTTCATCACGAGCACCATCGAAAACTGGTGAAGCTACGTGAATACCTAATTTACGAGCAGCCATACCTAAGTGAAGATCCAAAACTTGTCCGATGTTCATACGGGAAGGCACACCCATTGGAGAAAGCATGATATCGATTGGAGTACCATCAGGCATAAATGGCATATCTTCTTCTGGAATAACAACAGAAACAGTACCTTTATTACCGTGACGTCCAGCCATCTTATCCCCAACTTGTAACTTACGTTTTTGAGCAATGTAAACACGAACCATCATATTTACACCTGGGGATAATTCATCTCCACCTTCACGAGTAAAGATTTTAACGTCTTGAACAATACCACCTGCACCGTGAGGAACACGTAATGATGTATCACGAACTTCACGTGCTTTTTCACCGAAGATAGCATGTAACAATCTTTCTTCTGCAGATAATTCTGTTACACCTTTAGGAGTTACTTTACCAACTAAAATATCTCCATCTTTTACTTCAGCACCAATACGGATAATACCAAATTCATCAAGGTTCTTAAGAGCATCTTCACCAACATTAGGAATTTCACGTGTGATTTCTTCAGGTCCTAATTTAGTATCACGAGCTTCAGATTCATGTTCTTCAATATGAATAGATGTATAAACATCTTCTTTAACTAAACGTTCGTTAATTGCGATAGCATCTTCGAAGTTATAACCATCCCATGTCATAAATGCAATCAATGGATTTTGACCTAAAGCCAATTCTCCATTTTCCATAGCTGGTCCGTCAGCTAATACTTCATCAGCATCTACTCTGTCTCCAACACGTACAATTGGTGTTTGGTTATAGTTCTTACCACCATTAGAACGATGGAATTTCATCAATTTATACTTGTCCAAAGAACCATCGTCACGGCGAACTCTAATTTCACGAGCATCTACATATTCAACTGTACCTTCATGTTCAGAAATCAATGCTACCCCAGAGTCATGTGCAGCTTTGTATTCAATACCTGTACCAACTAATGGTGCATGTGGCTTAATCAAAGGAACAGCCTGACGTTGCATGTTAGCACCCATCAAAGCACGGTTAGAGTCATCGTTTTCCAAGAAAGGAATACATGCTGTAGCAACAGCAACTACTTGTTTAGGTGAAACGTCCATGTAGTCAACTTTTTCAGTTGAAATTTCAACGTCATCATCTTTCTTACGAGCCATAACTACATCATCAACAAAGGAACCATCATCATTTAATGGTGAGTTAGCTTGTGCGATAACGTAATTATCTTCTTCATCAGCTGTTAAGTAGTCAATTTTATCTGTAACTTTATGTGTTTTCCAAGATACACGACGATATGGTGTTTCAACAAAACCATACTTATTAATACGAGCATAAGAAGATAAACTGTTGATCAAACCAATGTTAGGACCTTCAGGAGTTTCGATAGGACACATACGACCATAGTGTGTATAGTGAACATCACGAACTTCGTATCCAGCACGGTCACGAGTCAAACCACCAGGTCCCAAAGCAGAGAAACGACGTTTATGAGACAATTCACCCAATGGATTAGTTTGGTCCATGAATTGGGACAATTGAGAACTTCCGAAGAATTCTTTAATTGAAGCAACAACTGGACGAATATTAATCAATTGTTGTGGTGTAACAGTTGATGTATCTTGAATTGACATACGTTCACGTACAACACGTTCCATACGTGATAAACCAATTCTAAATTGGTTTTGTAATAATTCACCTACAGAGCGAGTACGACGGTTACCCAAGTGGTCAATATCATCTGTTGAACCCATACCTTCTTGTAAATTGAAGAAGTAGTTCATGGAAGCTACTATATCAGCTGGTGTAATGTGCTTGAATTGGATATCAACATTTGCATTACCAATAACATTTACTACCTTTTCTGGATCCTTTGGTGAATATACTTTCACAATTTGAAGAGTCATTGGTTCTTGAACAACACCTTCTTCAGATGGATGGAAAGTAAATGTCTTGAAGTCATCTCTTGCTAAGTATGGAGCTAATTTATCCATAACTTGCTTATCAATAACTTCATCCTTATTTACAATAATTTCGCCTGTATCAGGATCAGCTAATGTTTCTGCAACAGTTAAATTCAATAAGCGTGTCTTTAAATCTAACTTCTTGTTAATCTTATAACGACCAACAGGTGCTAAATCATAGCGCTTTGGATCAAAGAAACGAGCTGTTAACAAACTACGTGATGAATCAGCAGTCTTTGGTTCACCTGGACGTAGACGTTCATAAATATCTTTCAAAGATTCTTCTACACGAGAATCATCCATATTCTTATGTACATCTTTTTCCAAAGTAAGCATCAAGCTATCGCTATTAGATCCTAAAATTTCTACAATTTCATTATCAGAACCGTATCCCAAAGCACGGATAAGTTCTGTTAATGGAATTTTACGAGTACGATCAATACGTACATATGCTACATTCTTTGCATCTGTTTCATATTCTAACCAAGCCCCACGATTAGGAATTACAGTTGTACCGTAGTTAGTACGACCATTCTTATCTAATTCGGAGTTGAAGTATACACCTGGAGAACGAACTAATTGTGAAACAATAACACGTTCTGCCCCGTTAATAATGAATGTACCTTGCTTAGTCATCAATGGGAAATCGCCAAAGAATACATCTTGTGACTTAATTTCACCAGTTTCATGGTTGATTAAGCGTAAAGTAACATGTAATGGTGCTGAATAATTAGCATCATGTTGACGTGCTTCTTCAACTGTATACTTTGGTTCTAAAAGTTGATAATCTACAAATTCAAGTGATAATTTACCTTGAAAATCTTCAATTGGCATAATGTCATCAAACATTTCACGAAGACCTTCATCTAAAAACCACTTGTAAGAATCAGTTTGAACTTCAATCAAGTTAGGTAGATCAAGAACTTCTTTAATTCGCGAGTAACTTCTACGTACACGGTGTTTACCGTATTTTACTAAGTGTCCTGCCAAGTTGTTCACCTCTCAAAAAATTTGCTGTGACTCGATTAATTTATTACAATTTTATTACAATTTTTATTTTTACCGGTTTTTTGGCAAAAAAAAGCAAAAACAGACAGAGACAAATTAAATTTGCTTCATACTATTTTTGCTTTTATCAAGTCTGCTATGGACAATATATCATAACAAACAATCAATTCACAGTTTTTCGCATTTATATATTTTAAATGGATATTCAGTATTTGTCAATACTAAATATAACTATTAACTACTTATTTTTTCTGTAGCTTCTGGATTCTTAACTTTTATCGTTATTTCACCTTTTTTAGCACCTATTGTTACTGTTGCTCCAGTTTCGATATTACCTGCTAATAATTCTTCACTTAGTAAGTCCTCTATCTTATCTTGAAGGACACGTCTAATAGGACGAGCACCATATTCAGCATCAAATCCAGCTTCTGCAACTATATCTATTGCTGCAGGGGTAATTTTCAGATTAATATTTTGTTCTTTAATCCTATCTATAATATTCTTAGCCATCAATTTAACAATTTGATGAATTTCTTCTTTATTAAGCGAATGGAATACAACAGTTTCGTCAAGACGATTCAAGAATTCTGGTCTAAAAGTCTTCTTCAATGTTTCTCTAACTTTTGCTGCCATTGCTTCATAATCATCGCTGACATCTTTTGCACCAAAACCTACTGATTTTTCATCGCGTAAGGCTGTAGCACCTAAGTTAGATGTCATAATGATAATTGTATTTCTGAAGTCTACCTTTCTACCTTTAGAATCAGTTAAAAATCCATCATCTAATACTTGTAACAAGATATTGAAAACATCATTATGAGCTTTTTCAACTTCATCTAATAATACTACTGAATAAGGATTATTTCTAACCTTTTCAGTTAATTGTCCGCCTTCATCATATCCTACGTATCCAGGAGGAGATCCAATTAAACGACTAGTTGTGTATTTCTCCATATATTCACTCATATCAATTCTAATCATTGAATCCTCTGAGCCAAACATAGCTTCTGCTAAAGCTTTAGCTAATTCAGTTTTACCTACACCTGTAGGACCTAAGAACATAAATGAGCCAATTGGTCTTGTAGGATCCTTCAAACCACTTCTTGCTCTTCTTATCGCTTTACTTACTGCTTTAACAGCTTCATCTTGTCCTATAACTCGATTATGCAATATCTTTTCTAATCTAATTAGTCGGTCTCCTTCAGAACGATTAATTTGAGTTACTGGAACACCAGTCCATTCAGAAACAACTTCTGCAATATCTTCAGCCGTAACTTTTACACGATAGTTATTGCTATCCTCTTCATCTTTGTCACGTTGGATTTGCTTTTCAAGCTTTTCTTGAATCTTTAATTCTTCATTTCTGATTTCTGCAGCTTTTTCAAAATCTTCTTTTAACAACGCTTCTGTCTTCTCTTGGGAAAGCTCTGATAATTTCTTCTTTATTGCAGAAACTTTGTCCACTTTTTGTGCATTATTAATTCTTACTCTAGCAGCAGCCTCATCCATTAAATCAATTGCCTTGTCAGGTAAAAATCTTGAAGCAATATATCTTTTACTTAACTTAACTGCACTCTCTAATGCCTCATCTGTAATTTGAAGTTGATGATGTTTTTCATATTTAGGACGTAATCCTTTTAGAATTGTCAACGCTACTTCTGGGGTTGGTTCATTGATTGTCACACTAGCAAAGCGTCTTTCCAAAGCTGCATCAGCTTCAACATATTTTTGATATTCATTTAAAGTTGTTGCACCTATTACTTGTACTTCACCACGCGCTAATGCTGGTTTTAAAATATTGGAAGCATCTATCGCGCCTTCAGCACCACCCGCGCCTATTAGAGTATGCATTTCATCAATGAATAAAATAACATTGCCATCTTCACGAATTTCTTCAATAATCTTCTTTAATCGATCTTCAAATTCACCACGATATTTTGTTCCAGCAACCAAAGATCCCATATCAAGCATCATTACACGCTTATTCTTCAAATTATCAGGAACTTCACCATTTACAATCTTTTGTGAAAATCCTTCTGCAACAGCTGTTTTACCTACACCTGGTTCTCCCAAAAGAACTGGATTATTCTTTGTCCTTCTACTTAAAATTTGAACAACACGCTTAATTTCATTATCTCTACCAACTACTGGATCAATTTGATCTTTACGCACCATTTCTGTCAAATCACGTGCTAATTCATCTAACGTAGGTGTACCATTATCCTGTTTCTTTTCTGATAACGCTAATTTCTTACGTGTTCTATTAGCTGTTGTTGCATCTACACCCATTGTACGATAGGTAATATTTTTCACCTTACGTAAATCAATATTCAGAGCTGCTAGAATACGTGAAGAAATAGTTTTATCATCTTCTAATAGTGCTAACAAAATATGTTCTGTTCCTACCTTTTCAACATTAAAAAGTTTAGCATGTTCTCTAGCACGCTCTAATACATAACGAGTCCTTGGGGAATATGGTAAATAAGTATCAGCGCCTCTACGTTGTAAATTACCGTATCCTACGATATGTTCAATTTCTTCTCGCACATCTACTTCAGTTACTACAAAACTTTGTAATACTTTAGCAGCTACGCCATTTTTCTCCATTGTTAGTGCTAAAAGCAAATGCTCTGTTCCTATTGCTTGATGCTTGAAGTAATTAGCTTGTTGTTGTGCAAGAACTAATACTTGTTTAGCACTCGGTGTATACCTTTCTTCCATAGCCATAACCATTACTCCCTTCTATTCTTCGCATCTCAATTGATTTAAGATACTTACCAAAATCCTTGCGCGAATCATATTTTCCATTTCAGCAGTCGGCAAATCCAAAGCTTGTCGGCTAATAGCAGCTAAGACATAATTTGCTTCTTTTCTAGAAAAGACGCCATCCTCGTATAAACTACTAATTAATTGGTAAGCCTGGTTTTCTGTAATTTCAGTGCCAATTGCAGAAATCAAATCATCTAAAACAGACTGATTCTCTGCCAAATCTACTTTTACAATCCGAATATAGCCGCCACCGCCACGTTTACTTTTAACAACATAGCCATTTTTCAAAGTAAAACGAGTTTTTATTACATAATTAATTTGTGATGGAACACAGTCAAATTGCTGTGCAATCTCAGACCGCTTTATTTCAATTCTTCTTGAATCAGCCAATATATCTTTCAAATATTGTTCAATAATATCTGAAATGTTACGGTTCTGCATAATTCTCCATCCTCTCTTGTAGGTTTGACCTACATTGACTTTTAGTCTATTATAAATGAATTTCGGCAACAAATGCAAAAATTTAGTATCTATTAACAATCAAAAAACTCTCTTTGAAGTAGTGCAAGAATTTTTTTAATCCCTACTCTACTCAAAGAGAGTTTAACAATATTGTATTTTTTAGAATCCTATCGGAAAAACAAGATTCGAACTTGCGACCCCATCGTCCCGAACGATGTGCTCTACCAAGCTGAGCTATTTTCCGAGTACAGATTCTATTATATTACTTTATTTTTACTTATTAAAGCTTGAACGCTCCACGTTTTTTCACATTTAAACGTAATTCCTCAAGGCTTTCAATTCCCAATTCTTCCATTCTTTTTGGAAGTTCTTCAATTAAATGTGGACAAATCATAGAATCATGGAAATGTGCAGTTCCAACAGCAATAGCTGAAGCACCAGCCATATACATCTCTAAGACATCATCTACTGTTTCTACTCCGCCCATTCCAATAATTGGCAAATCAGTGTTTTGAGAAACTTGATAGATCATTCTAATCGCAATTGCTTTTACAGCTTTTCCAGATAAACCACCCATAATGTTACCAAGTACTGGTTTACCTGAAGCTACATCTATATGCATTCCTAAAACTGTATTAATCATGCTTATTCCATCTGCTCCACCACGCTCTACAGCTTTGGCAATAGCCACTATATCTGTTACATTAGGTGATAGTTTTACATAAACAGGAACTGTTGAAACTTCCTTAACTTTCTTTGTTAACCTTTCAGCAACTTCTGGAACAGTTCCAAATGCCATACCACCCTCATGAACATTAGGACAAGATATATTCAGTTCTAATGCATTAACCATTCCTGATTGTGACAACTTAGTAGCTACTTCAACATAATCATCCTCTGTTGCTCCACCAACACTTCCAATTATTGGTAGTTCAGGATATTTTTCTCTTAAAGTTGGTAACTTTTCAGACACTACTACATCTACACCAGGATTAGTAAGACCAACTGCATTTAAGACTCCATCTTCAATTACTGAAATTTTAGGATCAGGATTCCCGGTTCTAGCTTCTGGAGTAGTAGTTTTTATAACCAATGCTCCTAATGTATCCAAAGAATATTTATTAGCGCTTGGAACATCGCCAAAGCCAAAAGTTCCACTAGCAGGCATGATAGGATTTTTTAATTCTAGTCCAGGCAATGATACTGCCAATTTTTTTGTTTCCATGATAAATTCCTCCATTAATTAAAGTGAGTTAGTAGCAAATGAACGATTTTCAAGTGCTTTTAATAATGCATCTGCTGTATTTAATGATGTTAGCAATGCAATATTATGCTCGATAGCTAATTGACGGATTACAAATCCATCCGATGCTACTTCTTGATCATGACTCATAGTATTGATTACTAAATCAACACCATCATTAACGATCAAATCATGTAATGAAGTTTCATTACCAGTATCTTTACCTAACTTATCTACAGTTTGTACAAACAAACCATTTTCACGTAAAAATTGACTTGTTCCTTCAGTTGCAAACATACGATAACCTATCTTACTAAATCTCTTAGCAAGTGGTAATACAGCATCCTTATCTTTATCTTCAATTGTTAATAGTACATTTCCATTATCTGGTAATTCCATCTTAGCACCTGTAAATGCTTTATACAGTGCTTTTTCAAAGGTGTAGTCACTACCCATAACTTCACCTGTAGACTTCATTTCAGGTCCTAAGAAGCTATCAACATCTGCTAACTTACTAAATGAGAATACTGGTGCTTTAACATGTACCATATCACTTTCACGGTATAAACCACTTTGATATCCTTGTTCTGCTAATGATTCTCCTAGAATTACTCTTGTTGCAACTTGTGCCATTTCGATTCCAGTAATCTTACTTAAGAATGGTACAGTTCGACTAGCACGAGGATTTACTTCTAACACATATGCTTCATTGTTATGGATAATAAATTGAATATTCATAATACCAACACACTTTAATGCGACAGCTAACTTTTCAGTTGCATCCACAATTTGTTGTTTTATATTTTCATCAAAACTTTGAGGTGGATAAACAGCCATAGAGTCTCCGCTGTGAACACCAGCATGTTCAATATGTTCCATAATACCTGGAAGTAATACGTCTTTACCATCACAAATCGCATCTACTTCACATTCTAGACCTGACAAGTAAGCATCTACGAGAATTGGGTGATCAATTTCTGCAGGAGCATTTTGTGCTAAATAATCTAATAACTCTTGTTCATTATTAACAATTTCCATAGCACGACCACCTAAAACATAACTTGGACGAACTAATACTGGATAGCCAATTTCTTCTGCACAAGCAATAACTTGTTCTTGAGTAGTTGCTGTTTTACCAATTGGTTGTTTCAATCCTAAATTCTTAATTGTTTGGTCAAATAGTTCTCTATCTTCAGCTCTATCTAGATCTTCAACTGTTGTACCTAAAATCTTTACACCATGTGCTTCTAATCCAGCGGCTAAGTTAATCGCTGTTTGCCCACCAAATTGTACAATTACTCCCATTGGTTGTTCTAAATCAATCACATTTAAAACATCTTCAAGTGTTAAAGGTTCAAAATACAATTTATCAGAAATCGAGAAATCCGTTGATACTGTTTCAGGATTAGAATTCATTACAATTGCTTCATATCCTAATTTTTGGATAGCCTTAACACTGTGTACAGTTGCGTAGTCAAATTCTACACCTTGGCCAATTCTAATAGGACCTGAACCTATTACAAGCACTGACTTTTTATCAGATTTTTTACTTTCATTTTCTAAGTCATATGAGCTATAGAAATAAGGTGTACTTGAATCAAATTCTGCTGCACAAGTATCTACCATCTTGTAAACAGGTAGCAATTTATGTTCTTTACGTAAATTTCTTACTTCATCTTCTGTAGTACTCCATAACTTAGCAATTGTGTAATCACTATATCCGTAACGTTTTGCACGTTTTAAAACGTCTAAATCTTCTTTATTTTGAGAAAGTTTACTTTCTAACTCTACAATTTGCTTTACAATATCTAAGTAATACAAATTAATCTTGGTTAATTCATGTACTTCTTTAATTGTGTAACCCCTACGAAATGCTTCTGCTATATAAAATAGTCTGTCATCTTGTGCGTGGAATAATTTTTCTTCTACTTCATCATCAGTTGCAGATTGTGCTTTAGCAGAAATTAAATCTTTTTCGTCAATTTCTAATGAGCGAACTGCTTTTTGTAAAGCTTCTTGAGCACTACGTCCAATAGCCATTACTTCACCAGTTGCCTTCATTTGAGTACCTAAACGACGATTTGCACGAGTAAATTTATCAAATGGCCAACGTGGAATCTTAGCAACAACATAGTCAAGAGCAGGTTCAAATTCAGCAAATGTTGTTCCTGTAACAGGGTTTTTAATTTCATCCAGTGTCAATCCTACAGCAATCTTAGCTGCTAATTTAGCAATAGGATAACCTGTTGCTTTAGAAGCTAATGCTGATGAACGTGATACACGAGGATTTACTTCAATAACATAGTATCTATAACTATTAGGATCCAATGCTAATTGAACATTACATCCACCTTCAATTTTCAATGCTCTTATTAATTTCAAAGAGCAGTTACGCAACATCTGATATTCTCTATCTGATAAAGTTTGAGTTGGAGCAAACACGATAGAATCACCTGTATGTATACCAACTGGATCAAAGTTTTCCATTGAACATACTACCATCGCATTATTATCAGCGTCTCTCATTACTTCAAATTCAATTTCTTTGTAACCCATAATTGATTTTTCAATCAAACATTGAGTTGCTGGTGACAGTTCTAGACCATTGGCTACTATTTCCTTTAATTGTTCAGGATTATCACACAATCCGCCACCAGTTCCTCCCATCGTAAATGCAGGACGAACAATAACAGGATATCCAATTTCAGCTGCAAAATCTAAAGCTTCTTGCACAGTTTCAACAGTCTTTGAGTCTGGAACTGGTTCATTTAATTCTTGCATTAAGTCTTTAAATCTTTGTCTGTCTTCAGCCTGATCAATTGCATCTAATTGCGTTCCTAGAAGCTTTATTCCCAATTCTTCTAAAATTCCAGTTTTAGCCAATGCGATTGCTAGGTTCAAACCAATTTGACCACCTAAAGTAGGTAAAATTGCATCTGGAAATTCTTGACGAATGATTCGAGAAACTGATTCAACTGTTAGTGGTTCAATATATACTTTATCGGCAATTTCTGTATCTGTCATGATAGTAGCAGGATTAGAGTTTACCAAAACTACTTCATATCCTTCTTCACGTAAAGCCAAACAAGCTTGTGTTCCAGAATAATCAAATTCTGCTGCTTGACCGATAATAATTGGACCTGAACCAATCACCATTATTTTGTGGACATCTGTTCTTTTAGGCATTGTTTCTCTCTTCCTTTCTTTGATCAATAATTTGCATAAAATCATCAAAAATATCTATTGCATCAAGTGGTCCAGGTGCTGCATCTGGATGGAATTGCACGGAAAATGCTGGATAATACTTGTGCTTAACACCTTCTACGGTTCCGTCATTAATTTCTGTATGTGTAACAATTAAATCTGTTCCTTCAATGGAATCTGGATCTACTGCATACCCATGGTTTTGTGAAGTAAACATTATCTTACCTGTAGCAATTTCTTTTACTGGATGGTTAAAGCCTCTATGACCAAATTTCATCTTAAATGTTTTGGCTCCATTTGCTAATGACAAGATTTGGTGGCCCAGGCAGATACCAAATACTGGCAATTTTTTCTCAATTTCTTTGACCATTTCAACTGCATTTTCCATCATAATTGGATCACCAGGTCCATTAGATAGTAATACTCCATCTGGCTTAAGTCTTAAAATATCTTTAGCTGTGGCCGTATAAGGTAAAACAATTGTGTTACAATCACGTGCAGCCAACTCACGTAAAATACTATGCTTAACTCCATAGTCTACTAAAACAATATTTCGCTTATTACCAGGATTTGGATATGCTTTACTTGTAGATACTTCGGCTACCATTTGGCTAGTTATTTCCGTATTATGTAATCTTTGTTTTGCTTCCTCAATGTCAACTTCGGCATCAACTAACATACCTTTCATTGTTCCGTGTGAACGTAAGAGTTTGGTTAATGCACGTGTGTCAACACCACTAATTCCTGGAATATTCATTTCTTCTAAAAATTCTGGAAAACTTTCTTGTTTACGCCAATTAGTTGAAACTCTAGCAACTTCGCGACAAACAACCCCCTGACAATTTGGTTCTAAGGATTCAAAATCATCTAAGTTCACTCCATAATTACCAATTAATGGGTTAGTAAAAACTAAAATCTGATTGGCATATGACTGATCAGTAACAGCTTCTTGATATCCTGTCATGCCGGTAGTAAAAACTACTTCACCAAAAGAAGTTCTTTTTGCTCCAAATCCTTCACCTTCAAAAACAGAGCCATCATCTAAAATCAAATAGCGTTTCATTACTTTTCCTCCTTTTGGTATACTTTTTGCCCATCTACCATAGTTAAAACTGTTTGACCATACACTTTTTCGCCTGTAAAAGGTGTATTTATTCCCTTAGATAAATAATCTTCCTCTTTTATGACATATTCTTTATTTAAATCAAAGATTGCTAAGTCTGCACTCTTTCCTGGTAATAATTCTCCGGCATCTTCCATTCCAAATTTTTCAGCAGGATTAATACTCATCCATTGTAATAATTGTTCCAGTGTGAAGATTCCTGTTTTGACAAATTTGGTATACAACATTGCAAATACTGTTTCACTACCAGTAATACCAAATGATGCTTCTCGCATATCACCAGTTTTTTCGTCAATGCTATGTGGAGCATGATCTGTAGCAATCATATCAATTGTTCCGTCTAACAAACCATCAATTAAAGCTTGTCTATCTTCTACACCTCTTAATGGTGGATTCATCTTATAATAAGGATCATTTCCAGGAATATCGACATCTGCTAGTAGTAAATGATGTGGCGATACTTCACATGTTACATTTATTTTATGTTGTTTGGCCAATCTAACTAATTCAACACTTTCTTTAGTAGACACATGACATACATGGTAATGAACTCCAGTCTCTTTGGCTAAAAGTAAGTCACGAGCAATTTGTGAAGATTCGCTAATTCCTAGGATACCTGGTAATCCTAATTCTTCAGCTCTCTTTCCTGCATTCATAACACCACCGAATAATAATGAATTATCTTCCACATGTGCTACAATCGCCATATTTAAAGCAGCTGCTGATTTCATTGCTTGATACATTGTTCCTGCAGTTTGAACACCAGATCCATCATTACTAAAAGCAAATGCACCAGCTTTTTTCATTCCATCAAAATCAACTAATTCCTCACTTTTTAGACCATGAGTTATCGAACCGTATTGTTTAACTTTAACAACACCATCTTCTTGATTACGGGAACACATTTTCTCTACCAATTCAGGTGTATCAGGTACTGGATCAAGATTAGGCATTGCGCAAACTGTAGTATATCCACCATGTGCGGCTGCTAAACTTCCAGTATGAATAGTTTCTTTATATGTAAATCCTGGATCTCTATAATGAACATGAACATCAACTAACCCTGGTGCAACTAGTTTATTAGTTGCGTCAATTTCTACTAAATTTTCTTTTACTACATCTGATAAATTCTTGCCAATTGCCTTAATTTTTCCATCTTCAATTAAGACATCAGCTTGATAAATTCTTCCAGCTTGGTAAAGATTTCCATTTTTAATTAATGTTGCCATTATTCTAGTCCCCCTAACTTTCGACCTCTCATTACAGCTTCAATCATTGCCATACGCATAAATACACCATTTTTCATTTGTGTTACGTATCTTGACTTAGGTGCTTCAACTAATTCATCTGCCCATTCTACACCACGGTTTACAGGACCTGGATGCATAATAATTGCATCCTTCTTTAATTTATTGTAACGCTTTTCATCAAGTCCATACAATTTATGGTACTCAGTTTCTGAAAATAATTTTTCATTTTTATCACCGTCATGACGTTCATGTTGAACTCTTAATAACATCACAACATCCATATTTTCAATTAATTCATCTAGTGGTGCATATTCCCCATATTTATCAAATTCTGAACTATACCAATATTCAGGTCCTGAGAAGTATACTTTTGCACCTAATCTAGTTAGTAATTGCATATTACTTCTTGCTACTCTTGAATTCTTTAAATCTCCAACAATCACAACTTTTAATCCTTTAAAAGCTCCAAACTGTTCGTGAATAGTCATAATATCTAACATGCATTGTGATGGATGTTGTCCACTTCCATCACCACCATTTATAATTCCCATGTTTAAATGTTGATCGGGATTTAAATTAATCAATTTTTCGTAATAATTATTTTCTGAATGTCTAATAACGGATAAATCTACTCCAAGAGCCCCAAGTGTTAATAATGTATCATATAAAGTTTCTCCTTTATTTACAGAAGAATGATCTGGATCAAAAGGAATAACTGTTAATCCTAATTTTCTTTCTGCCATTTCAAAACTTGTATGTGTTCTAGTTGAATTTTCGAAGAATAAATTAGCAACATATACTTCTTTGTTCAAATGAGGAGCTTCCCCACCATTCTTAAAATATTCTGCTCTTTTAATTAATTTTTCAACATCTTCATTTTCTAAATTTTCAACTGAAACGAAATTATTTAGACTTAATAATTTATCCATCTTTTTTCTCCTTAATAAAAAATACCCCGGAAATAATCATTTCCGGGGTAAAAGTTTATACGACATCCATTTGTATACAGTTATATCGCATCTTATAAAACCTTTTTGCACTCTCTGGAAACAATTAAATGGTTTATTATGCAATAACCTATAAAAAAACACTTAGTTTAGAATTGTCCAAACTAAGTGTAGGTATAAATAGAAGATCACAGTAATTAACTATGCTTCAATCAGTATACTTTATCCGAGCTCTTAAAAAAGACGCTTCCTTCTTAGCCTCTCTGGACTATTCTTAAAGGTTTATTGCTGTAACTAAGGATACTTTAAAACAAAGTTAATGTCAAGATAAAAAATGAGAGATTCTTCGATCTCTCATTTTAGCTATATCAGAAATTAAAAAAATCGGGAAGACAGGATTCGAACCTGCGACCCCCTGGTCCCAAACCAGGTGCTCTACCAAGCTGAGCTACTTCCCGCTAATATGCACCCAGCAGGAGTCGAACCTGCAACCTTCTGATTCGTAGTCAGACACTCTATCCAGTTGCGCTATGG
>ERZ1643251.2131-NODE-2131-length-20773-cov-16.392557_pt1 | contig 20773 bp, 15 predicted proteins | sample MGYA00579261_ERZ1643251 | MGnify/ENA primary metagenome ERZ1643251 (study PRJEB29033, sample SAMEA4952267) | chicken gut metagenome | biome: Broiler Chicken; feature: Gastrointestinal Tract; material: Caecum | place: Ireland | collected 2018 | study: Broiler... | reverse complement strand
GGCCTCCGAAACGCGCCTGCGGGCGCAGTAAATCCCGCCCCTACGAATAAATTTTGTGTTTTGGGCCAAACGGGAACCCCGCGTTATAACGAACCTCTGTAGGGGACGATGCTTGCATCGTCCCGGGAACCCCGCGGCAGCGCAAGGTCCCCGGGAGGGCCATGGCCCTCCCCTACATGCCATCCGGGTACGTCCGGCCAACCGGGACGGCCACGCGTGCCCGGGTGACCGTAGGGCGGGATGCCCTCATCCCGCCGCACCCCGCGGCGGCGCAAACACCCGCGGGCGGGATCTCCGGCCCAAGAGCCGCCGCTGCGCGGCGGTTGGCCTCCGAAACGCGCCTGCGGGCGCAGTAAATCCCGCCCCTACGAATAATTTTTTTGTTCTCGGCCAAACGGGAACCCCGCGTTATAACAAACCTCTGTAGGGGACGATGCTTGCATCGTCCCGGGAACCTTGTGCCGCGGCAAACACCCCGGGCGGATATGGAATCCGCCCCTACACACCATGGCGAACGCCCGCGGCCGCCCGGGGAACCGCAAACCTTTGCGGCGTTACCCCAGCATTTCCAGCGCGGCTTTCAGGCGGGCGAGCGTCTCGTCCTTGCCGAGCATGGCGGCCAGGTCGGTGCCGCCGCCGGGCGTGCGGGCCTTGCCGGACAGTGCGATGCCCAGCGGGTACAAAAGCCAGCCGTTCTTTTTCTCCATCGCTTCGGCCTGCGCTTTGCAGGCTTCAAAGATGGCGTCGCGGCTCCAGTCGGCCTGGGCTTCCAGCAGGCCCAGCAGCGCTTCCAGCGCCTCTTTGGCGCTTTCGGGCGTCGTCTTCTGCTTTTTGTTGCGGTAGAGCTCGGCGTCGAACGGCAGCGCCGCGTCAAAGAAATCGAGCTGCGGGGGGATATCCTCCAGCACTTCGCAGCGCGGCTGCAAATTGGCGCACAGCAGGTCGCGGTCGATGGGCCGGTGCACGGCGCTGTCGATGAACGGGTCGGCCAGGCGGCGGAATTCTTCGGCCGGCAGCGCGCGGATGTACGCCGCGTTGATGGCCCGCAGCTTGAGCGGGTCAAAGATGGCCGGGGACTTGGAGATGCGCGCGGGGTCCCAGATGTTGACCATCTCGTCCAGCGTGAAGATCTCCTGCTCGCCTTCGGGCGCCCAGCCCAGCAGCAGCAGATAGTTGAGCACCGCCGCGGGCAGGTAGCCCTTGGCGACAAGGTCCTGGTAGCTGGCGTCGCCGTTGCGCTTGGACAGCTTGTGCTGCGCGTCCTTCATGACCGGCGGGCAGTGGATGTAGGTGGGCAGGTCCCAGCCGAACGCCTCGTACAACAGGTTATATTTGGGCGTGCTGGAAAGGTACTCGCTGCCGCGGATGACGTGGGTGATGCCCATCAGGTGGTCGTCCACGACGTTGGCAAAGTTATACGTCGGCATGCCGTCGCTCTTGATGAGGATCTGGTCGTCGAGCTCGGCGTTGTTGACCTCGATGTGGCCGTAAACGACGTCGTCAAACGCGGTCACGCCTTCGGCGGGGATCTTCTGGCGGATGACATAAGGCTCCCCGGCCGCGAGTTTGGCCGCGACCTCCTCCGGGCTCAAGTCCCGGCAGTGGCCGTCGTAGTGGGGCACTTCGCCGTTTTGCTTCTGCTGCTCGTGCAGCGCGTCCAGGCGTTCCTCGGTGCAGAAGCAGTAATACGCCCGGCCCGCCTGCACAAGCTGTTCGGCGTACTGCTTGAACAGGCCCATGCGCTCGCTTTGGATATACGGGCCGACGGGGCCGCCGATGTCGGGACCTTCGTCCCACCGCAGGCCGGTGGCGCGCAGCGTATCATAGATGATATCGGCCGCGCCCTCAACAAGGCGGCCCTGGTCGGTGTCCTCGATGCGCAGGATGAAGGTCCCGCCGTTGTGGCGGGCCTGCAGGTAGGTGTACAGCGCGGTACGCAGGTTGCCCACATGCATGTAGCCGGTGGGCGAAGGCGCAAAGCGGGTGCGGACAGGGGTGGACATGGAAAGGCTCCTTCCTTTTTTTAAGAGTGAAGAGTTTAGAGTTAAGAGTTTAGATAGGGAACGCGGCCTGGCGGCCGCGATCAAAATACGGCTATAAAGTTTCTCTTATATTTTTTTGAGCCGCCCGCAGGGCGGCGCTCCACCAAATCTTAACTCTAAACTCTGAACTCTAAACTCTATACTAACTAAGGATTCTGCACTTTTTAAGTTTATCCGCCCGGCCGGGCTTTGTCAATGGCGGCAGGCGGCGGGCTGCCGTTAAAAAACTGTCAATTCCCCCTTGCGCCCGCGCGCGAAACTGCGTATAATAAGAGGTACAGCGGGGCCGCCGCGCACCGCTGCAAGTAAACATGTATTTTCCTGATCCGTCAGGGCATGATCGAGAGGAGTTTTTTACCATGGGTTTGGGCAAAAAGACCATCGACGATGAGAACTACGCCGGCAAGCGCGTTCTGGTCCGCTGCGACTTCAACGTCCCGATGAAGGACGGCGTCATCACCAACGACAACCGCATCAACGCGGCGCTGCCGACGATTCAGAAGCTGATCAACGACGGCGCGAAGGTGATCCTGTGCAGCCATCTCGGCAAGCCGAAGAACGGCCCCGAAGCCAAGTTCAGCCTGGCGCCGGTCGCCGTGCGCCTGTCCGAAAAGCTGGGCCAGCCCGTCACCTTTGCCGATGACGACAACGTCGTCGGCCCCAAGGCCAAGGCTGCGGCCGCGACCATGTCCAACGGCGACGTTGTGCTGCTGCAGAACACCCGCTTCCGCAAAGAGGAGACCAAGAACGAGGACGCCTTCAGCGAAGAGCTGGCCACGCTGGCCGACGCGTATGTGGACGACGCCTTCGGCTCCTGCCACCGTGCCCACTGCTCCACCGCCGGCGTTACCAAGTATGTCAAGGATACCGCTGTCGGCTACCTGATGGAGAAGGAGATTCGTTACCTGGGCAACGCTGTCAACGACCCCGTCCGTCCCTTCACCGCCATCCTGGGCGGCGCCAAGGTCGCGGACAAGCTGAACGTCATCTCCAACCTGCTCGAGAAGGTCGACACGCTGATCATCGGCGGCGGCATGGCCTACACCTTCCTCAAGGCGCAGGGCTATGAGATCGGCAAGAGCCTGTGCGATGATTCCAAGATCGACTACTGCAAGGAGATGATGGCCAAGGCCGAGGCCAAGGGCGTCAAGCTGCTGCTGCCGGTCGACACCGCCTGCATCACCGACTTCCCCGACCCGATCGACGCGCCGGTGGAAACCAAGGTTTACCCGGTCACCGGCATGCCCGCCGACATGGAAGGCTGCGACATCGGCCCCGCCACCATGAAGCTGTTTGCCGACGCGGTCAAGGCTTCCAAGACCGTGGTCTGGAACGGCCCCATGGGCGTGTTTGAAAACCCGACGCTGGCCGCCGGCACGCTGGCCGTGGCCAAGGCGATGGCCGAAAGCGCCGCCACCACCGTCATCGGCGGCGGCGATTCCGCGGCGGCCGTGCAGCAGATGGGCCTGGGCGACAAGATGACCCATATCTCCACCGGCGGCGGCGCTTCGCTGGAATACCTGGAAGGCAAGGACCTGCCCGGTATCGCCGTGATCGAGAACGCGTAACAAACCCCCGCAGTGCGCGGCGGCCTGGCCGCCGCGCCTTTTTCAGCAAAGATAGCAAAGATATAGAGAGGTTGGAACCGTATGGATAAACAGAACCGCAAGGCGATCATCGCCGGCAACTGGAAGATGAACAAGACCCCCACCGAGGCAGGCTTCCTGCTGGATGATCTGATCCCGCAGGTGGAGTACGCCAACTGCGAAGTCGTGTGCTGCGTGCCGGCCACTGACCTGGCCGTCGCCATTGCCAAGTGCGCGGGCACCAACGTGCATGTCGGCGCGCAGAACGTCCACTTTGAAAAGGCGGGCGCCTACACCGGCGAGATCAGCGCCGATATGCTCGCCGATCTGGGCGTGGAGTACGTCGTCGTCGGCCACAGCGAGCGCCGCCAGTATTTTGCCGAGACCGACGAGACCGTGAACAAGCGCGCCAAAGCCGCGCTGGCCGCGGGCCTCAAGCCGATCATCTGTGTCGGCGAGAGCCTGGCACAGCGCGAACAGGGCGTGACCGAGGAACTCGTCCGCATGCAGGTCAAGATCGCGCTGGGCGGCGTTTCGGCCGAACAGCTCAAGAACGTCGTCATTGCGTATGAGCCGGTCTGGGCCATCGGAACCGGCCGCACCGCCACCGCGGACCAGGCGCAGGAGGTCTGCGCCGCCATCCGCAAGGTGGTCGGCGAGCTGTACGGCGAGGACGCGGCCCGCGGCCTGACCGTGCAGTACGGCGGCAGCATGAACGCCGAAAACGCGGCCGAGCTGCTCGCCAAGCCCGATGTCGACGGCGGCCTCATCGGCGGCGCTTCACTCAAAGCCGACCAGTTTGCCGTCATTGTCGACGCCGCCACCAAAGGCTGAGCCCGCCCGGCGTTCAGCCGGGAGTTGAGAGAAAATATGCGCGGCCGGCCATATTTTAATCGTTGCGGCCAAAGGCCGCGCACCGCATCTGAACTCTTAACTCTAAACTCTGAACTCTCAAACTTTTAACTCTCAACTCTGAACTCTACAATCCAAAAGCAAAGGAGATTTCTGACCATGACCAAAAAGCCTGTTTTGCTCTGCATCATGGACGGTTTTGGCTGGACGCCCGACCACAAGGAGGGCAACGCCGTTATCGCCGCCAACACCCCGCACCTTGACAAGATCTTCTCCACCTGCCCCATGACCACGATCGAGGCTTCCGGCATGGCCGTCGGCCTGCCCAACGGCCAGATGGGCAACAGCGAGGTCGGCCACACCAACATGGGCGCGGGCCGCATCGTCTACCAGCAGCTCACCCTCATCACCAAGAGCATCGAGGACGGCGAGATGCTGAAAAACCCCGTGCTGGTCAAGAACATGAAAGCCGCCATCGACGCGGGCAAGGCCATCCACCTGATGGGTCTTGTCGGCACCGGCGGCGTGCACAGCCATGCCGACCACTGGTTCGGCGTGCTGGACATGGCCAAGCACATGGGCGCGGACAAGGTCTACCTGCACTGCATCATGGACGGCCGCGACACCGACCCGCATTCCGGCAAGGGCTTTTTGGCCGATTTGCAGAAAAAGCTCGACGAGCTCGGCATCGGCCAGATCGCCACGGTCAGCGGCCGTTATTACGCGATGGACCGCGACAAGAACTGGGACCGCGAAGAGAAAGCCTACGCCGCCTTTGTGTACAACGAAGGCCGCCGCGCCGCGAACGCGCAGGAAGCCATCGACGCTTCTTATGCCGAGGGCGTGACCGACGAGTTCGTCGTGCCGGTCATCACCTGCGAGGGCGGCCGCGTGGAGGCGGGCGACACCGTCATCTTCATGAACTTCCGCCCCGACCGCGCGCGCCAGATGACCCGCATCTTTGTCGACGACGCGTTCGACGGGTTCGAGCGCCGCTTCGGCCGCTTCCCGGTCCACTATGTCTGCATGGCCGAATATGACGCGACGATGCCCAACTGCGAAGTCGCCTACCCGCCGGTCGAGCTCAACAACGTCCTGGGCGAGTATCTGTCCAAGAACGGCAAGACCCAGCTGCGCATTGCCGAAACCGAGAAGTACGCGCATGTGACCTTCTTCTTCAACGGCGGCGTCGAAGCCCCGTATGAGGGCGAGGACCGCAAGGTCGTGCCCAGCCCGAAGGTCGCTACCTACGACCTCAAGCCCGAGATGAGCGAGCCCGAAGTCGCTGACGAGTGCGTGGCCCGCATCGAGAGCGGCAAGTACGACGTCATCATCCTGAACTTTGCCAACTGCGACATGGTCGGCCACACCGGCGTGTTTGACGCCGCGGTCAAGGCCGTCGAGGCCGTGGACGAAGGCGTGGGCAAGGTGGTCGACGCGGTGCTCAAGATGGGCGGCGTCGTCTTCCTGACCGCCGACCACGGCAACGCCGAAAAGATGACCAACCCGGACGGCACGCCGTTCACCGCCCACAGCACCAACCCGGTGCCGTTCGCGGTTATCGGCGCGGGCGACGTCAAGCTGCGCGAAGGCGGCTGCCTGGCCGACATCGCGCCCACCATGCTGCCCTACATCGGCCTGGAAGTGCCCGCCGAAATGACCGGCAAGAGCATCATCGTGCGCGAATGATCCCTGCGCCAACCCCATAAAAGCCACGCCCCCGCGCTGCCAAAGCAGCGCGGGGGCGTTTTTGCTGTGTTTTATACCCACCGACCAAAGCGGAACTTGGGTTCGATGGGTTCGCCGGGGTCGACGTCCCGGCCAAGAAAGACCTGGATGCCGTTCTGGCGCAGGCGCGCGGCGGTTTTTTCCGGCAGCGCCTCGTACCCGGCGCGCAGGTTGACCGGGCGGCGTTCGGGGTGGTGGGCGTCGGTGGCCAGCAGGTGCACAAGGTTCCAGTGCAGGTACTTGTGCAGCAGTTTGGCCGTGTGGCCGCCGCGGATCAGCCCGGCGGCGTTGACCTGGGCCAGCGCGCCCGCCGCGACCCAGCGGTAGAGCAGCGTCGGGTCCTCGGTCACATAGGGGTAGCGCTCGACATGCGCCAGGATCGGGGTATAGCCCTGCTGCTGCACGGCGTACAGCGTGTCCTCGATGCCGCTGGGGTGGAAGGTCGTGGGCAGCTCGATCAGCAGGTAGCGCGTGCCCGCAAAGCACAGCTGGCTCAAATCCAGCGTGGGCAGCACCGGGGTATAGTAGACCTCCGCGCCCGCCTTGGCGGCCAGCGGCAGGCCCTCGCGGCGCACGGCCTCGGCGGTCTGGCGCAGCGCCGCTTTGCGTTTGGCGGCAAACTCTTCCAGCGTGGTGCGTTCATAGTAAAAGTGCGGCGTGAACACCAGCCCGGCCGCGCCGTCGGCCAGCTCCTGGCGCAGCAGCGCCAGCGTCATGCCGATGTCCTTCGCGCCGTCGTCAATGCCGGGCAGCAGGTGGCAGTGCAAATCGACGAGATCCTGTTTCATTCGCCGTCGTCCCTGCCGTCGTCCTCGTCGCCGTCGTGCTTGTAGTAATCGTAGGAATAGGAGTAGTAATACCCGTCCTTGTGCCCGGCGCGCTTAATGTCGTAGCCGTTGAGCACGACGCCGAGAATGTGCGCGTGCACGGCTTCCAGGTTTTTCTTGGACAGCTGCGCGCCCTGTACCGTCGTCACGCCCGGGCGCACGACCAGCACGACGCCGTCCGCAAAGCGGCACATGACCGCCGCATCGGTCACGACCGAGACCGGCGGGGTATCGACAATGACAAAGTCATAGTATTCGCGCAGGCCCTGGAACAGGCTTTCGACAGCGGGCAGGGCCAGCATCTCGCTGGGGTTGGGGGGCAGCGGGCCGACCGGCAGCAGCGTGAACTGCACGTTTTTGAAGCGCACGAGCGCTTCGGTCACAGCGCACTGCCCGGCCACGACGTTGGAGATGCCCGGGCGGTTGCGGTTCAGGTGCAGGTAGCGCGACAGCGAGCCTTTGCGCAGATCGCCGTCCACCAGAACGACCTTTTTGCCGCCCGCGGCCAGCGTGGCGGCCAGGTTGATGGCGACGTTGCTCTTGCCCTCCTCCTCCACCGAAGACGTGATGAGGATGGTCTTGCAGCCGGTCGAAGCCGAAAGGAACTCCAGGTTGGTGCGCAGCGATTTATACGCTTCCACGAACTGGAAGGGAGCCTCCGGGCCGACCATCAGCAGTTTGCGGTGGCTTTTGCCGCCTTTTTTTGCATTGGCTCTGGCCATCACTTCTTCCCTCCGTTCTCATAGTCCGGGATCACGCCGATCACGTTCAGGCCCAGCTGCTTGGTCACGTCCTCCTCGGTGTTGATCTTGTTGTCAAGCAGCACCTGCAGGAACAGAACGCCCAGGCAGACCACAAGGCCCAGCACGCCGGCAATGGCTGTGTTGCGCATCACGTTGGGCGAAACGGGGTCCGGGTCGACGCTGGCGGCCGAGATCACCTTGACCGAACCGGCTTCGACCGCGGTCAGGATCGCATCGGGCGCGACCTGGGTGATCTGTTCGCACACCTGGCGCGCGCCGTCCGGGTTGGCGTCGGTCACGGTGATCTCCATGACCTGGGTATCGTCCACGGCGGCCACGCCGACCTTGCCTGCCAGCGTTTCATAGCTCATGTTGAGCCCCAGGTTCGCAATGACCTGGTTGAGCACCGTATCGCTCTTGACAATGATGCTGTAGGTGGACACCAGCTGGGACGCCGAGTTGAGCTGGTCGCTTGTGACATTGGCGGTGGTGTCCTGCCGGGTGTTGACGATCATCAGCGCGCTGGCCTGGTACTGGGGCGTCATCAAAAACTTCGAGACGGCGAACCCGGCGGCGGCCGCAAGGACGGTGGTCAGCAGCAGCGCCACAATGTGGCGGCGCACCACGCCCAGCAGTTCCAGCAGGTCTATGGTCTCGTAATCCTGGTTGTCTTCCATGTAAGATCGTCCCCCCCGCGTTTCCGGCCGCGTGGCCGGTCTGTTTTTGCCGCCGGAAAAACCGGACGGCGCAATATCTAAAATTATAGCACAAACAGGACCGTTTTCCAAATTTATTTTGCGTTTTGCCGGGCCCGCGGCGAAAATTTGGCGCTTTGCACAATATTTACCCGGCGGGGCCGGGCCTTTTGTCCGCCCGCGCCCAAGCGCGGGGGCGGGCGGTGAAAATCAAACGTCCTTGCGCGCAAAAGCCCGCGCTTTCCCCGTGCGGGCGGATGTGGTATAATAGGCAAAAGGGATCTTTGCGGCCAGGCGGGAGGCCGCGGCCCTTGCGTTATTGCAAACCTGTAGGGGCCGATTCCATATCGGCCCGGTTTGCGCCGCCGCAAGGCCCTGATTTTGAAACCGCTAAGGTGCGGCGGGCGTGAACGCCCGCCCTACGGAACGTGGAAAACATAGAGACCAACAGGGAAAGCGTGGCGGCGCGAACGCCCGCGGGCGGGATCAATCCCGCCCCTACGAATAAATTTTATGTTTTGGGCCAACCGGATGCCCCCATCCCGCCGGACCCAAACGCCAAACCCTAAAATAAAGGAGGGCCGCCATGGTCGAAGTTACAATGCTGGGCTGCGGCGGCACGCAGCCGCTGCCGGAGCGCGCGCTGGCTGCGCTGTGGCTGCAGGTGGGCGGCAGCGGCCTGCTGCTGGACTGCGGCGAGGGCACCCAGACCGCCGCGCGCCGCGCAGGCAAAAGCCTGTTCAAGCTGGACGCCATCCTGCTCACCCACTACCACGGCGACCACATCCTCGGCCTGCCCGGGCTGCTGCTCACACAGGGCGCGCTGGGGCGCACCGCGCCGGTGCTGGTGGCGGGGCCGCCGGGGCTGCGCGGGCTGCTGGCCGCCGTCGCCGCGCTGACCGGGCCGCTGCCGTTCCCGCTGCAGGCGGTCGAACTGGACGGCTGCCGCGGGCAGTTTTTGACCCCGGCCGGGCCGGTCACGGCCTTCCCGTGCCGCCACCGCGTCGCCTGCTGCGGCTACGCCTATACGCTGCCGCGCGCCGGGCGGTTCGACGCGGCGCGCGCGCGGGCGGCGGGCATCCCGGTGGCCTGCTGGCGCACGCTGCAGGGCGGCCAGCCGGTGGACGGCTTCACGCCGGATATGGTGCTGGGCCCGCCGCGCCGCGGGCTCAAGGTGGTCTATGCAACCGACACCGCCCCCTGCCCGGCGCTGCGCCGGGCCGCTGCCGGCGCCGACCTGCTCTGCATGGACGCGACCTATGCCAGCGACGCCGACGCCCCCAAAGCGAAGCTGTACGGCCATTCCACCTGCCGCCAGGCCGGGGCGCTCGCCGCCGCGGCCGGGGTGCGACGGCTGTGGCTGACCCACTACAGCGCCGCTGTGGAGGACCCCGCGCCGGGCCTGGCCGCCGCGGCCGCCGCGTTCCCCGCCGCCGAGGCCGGGGCCGACGGCAAAACGCTGACGCTGCGCTTTGACGCAGACTGACATTTGCACATCTGCCAAGGAACGCCATGAAAAAAACGACCCGCCAGAATCTTGTTTTCCTCCTCTGCGTGCTGGCCGTCCCGGCGGCGCTGTTCGCCTGGCGGCGGGCCGCCGCGGGCGGGACCCGCGCCGCAGGCACGGCCGCGCTGCTGCAGTACGGCGAGACCGAACAGTACATCCCGCTGGACAGCGACGCCGTCTATGATATCGACACCGGCGCATACACCATCCACCTGCGCGTGCAGGACGGCGGCATCGCCTTTGTCGACAGCCCCTGCCCCGACCATCTGTGCGAGGGGTTCGGCGTGCTGCGCCGCACGGGCGACTGGGCCGCCTGCCTGCCCGCCCGCGCCAGCGTGACGATTGTGGAGAAGAGGGGAAATTAAAATTAGGAATTAGGAATTAAAATTGGGGGGCGGGTTTGCGGCTTCGGGCATGGGCCGCGGTTTGCAGGGGAGGGCCATGGCCCTCCCGCAGGCGTTTGCGCCGCCGCGGGGTGCGGCGGGATGAGGGCATCCCGCCCTACGGCCGCCCGGAAAGCGGCAGCCGTTCGTTTTCACCGCGCACCCGCCACGGTTGGCCCAAAACATAAAATCAATTCGTAGGGGCGGGATTTATCCCGCCCGGGAAACCTCGCGCCACCGCGGGGTTCCCGGGACGATGCAAGCATCGTCCCCTACAGAGGTTTGCGATACCATTAGCGCCACGGTTCCCCGTTTGGCCGCGGGCCCGCCGTCGGTCGTAGGGGCGGATTCCATATCCGCCCGCAGGTGTTCGCGCCGCCGCGGGGTGCGGCGGGATGGGGCATCCCGCCCTACGGCCGCCCGGAAAGCGACAGCCGTTCGTTTTCACCGCGCGCCCGCCCCGGTTGGCCCAAAATATAAAATTTATTCGTAGGGGCGGGATTTATCCCGCCCGCAGGTGTTTGCGTTGCCACAGGGTTCCCGGGACGATCTCCGGCCTAAGAGCCGGACCTGCGGTCCGGTTGGCCTCCGAAACGCGCCCGCGGGCGCAGTGCAAGCATCGTCCCCTACAAAAGTTTGCAACGCCGCGAGGGTTTGCGGTTTCCCGGTTGGTTAGCCGCCCGCCGCGGTTTGTAGGGGGAGGGCCATGGCCCTCCCGTGGGTGTTCGCGCCGCCGCAGGTTTCCCATTTGCCGCGCACCTTGCCGTCGGTCGTAGGGGCGGATTCCATATCCGCCCGCGGGCGTTTGCGCCGCCGCAAGCCGGGCCGATATGGAATCGGCCCCTACAGGGGTTGCGATAACACGAAACGCCTCCCTTCCCCGTTTGCCCGCGCGCCTGCCCCATCCCCTACCCCCAAAAAATTCCTAATTCCTCATTCCTAATTCCTCATTTTCTCCCCCTCCCTCCTCCCCCTCAAAAAAACCGAAAGGACCCACCCCATGAAGCCTACTTTCAAGCAAGTGACCAAAGCCCGTTATGTGCGCGAGGTCGCCGCGCTAGCGCGCGAGATCTTTGTGCAGCACTACACCCGCCTGACGCCCAAAGTCGCCGCCGCGCTGGCCGAGCGCTACCAGAGCGAGGACCTGACCGACGACGAGATCCACGACGGCGCGGTCAACTATTTCCTCATCTACCTGGGCAGCGAGGCCGTCGGCTATTTCGCGCTCGACCTGCGCCCGGCCGGGGCGCTGTGCCTCAGCCGCCTGTTTCTGCGCGAAACGGCACGCGGGCAGGGCATTGGGCGCAGCATCGTCGCCTATGCGCAGAAACTCGCCGAAGGCGACGGCCGCAGCCGCCTGTACCTGACCGTCTGGGCCAAAGACCTCAAGGCCGAAGGCTTCTGCAAGCGCTGCCGTTTCCGCAAAGCCGGGACCGAGGCGGTCGAGGTGCTGCCCGGCGTGACGCTGGAGCTGACCACCTGGGAAAAGCTCTGGCGCTGACCCCGCCCCCGAACAGGAGAACCCGTTTATGAAACTGCTGCATTTGGCCGACCTGCACCTGGGCAAGCGGGTCAACGGCTTTGACCTGCTGGAAGACCAGCGCGCCGTGCTCGCGCAGGTGCTGGCGCTGTGTGAAGAACACGGCGTGCAGGCCGTGGCCCTGGCGGGCGATATCTACGACACGCCGGTGCCCCCGGCGGGCGCGGTGCTGCTGCTGGACTGGTTTTTGAGCGAGCTGTGCGCCCGCGGCGTCGCCGTGCTGGCGGTTTCCGGCAACCACGACAGCGCCGAGCGGCTGGACTATGCGGCCGGGCTGCTGGCGCGCCAGGGCGTGCACATTGCCGGGCGGTTCACCGGCCGCGTGCCGGTCGCCGTGCTGGCCGACGCCGCCGGGCCGGTCGAATTCTGCCTGCTGCCGTTTGTGCGCACGGCCGCGGTGCGGCACTTTTTGCCGGACGCCGCCGTGACCGGCTATGACACCGCCGTGGCCGCCGCGCTGGCCACGCTGCCGCCGCGCCGCCCCGGCGTGCGCCGCGTGCTGGTGGCGCACCAGACCGTGCTGGCGGGCAAAACGCCCCCGGCCTGCGCGGGCAGCGAGAGCGTGGCGGCGGCGCTGGCGCCGGGGCGGGAAGGGCCGGTCATCGGCATGGTCGAGGCCGTACAGGCCGCCCGCTTTGCCGAAAACGGCGGTTTCGACTATGTGGCGCTCGGCCACATCCACCGCCCCCAGGCCGTGGGCAGCGAGAGCGTGCGCTATGCGGGCAGTTTGCTGAGCTACAGCCTGGACGAGTGCGCGGGCGGCGCGGCCCCGCAAAAAAGCGCCGTGCTGGCCGACATTGCCCCCGGCGGCGTGACGGTGGAGCTGCTGCCGCTGCGCCCGCCGCACGCGATGCGCCGCCTGACCGGCCCGCTGGCCGAGCTGACCGACCCCGCGCGCGTGACCGGGGCGCAGGATTACATCTGGGCCACGCTGACCGACCCGACGCCGCAGCCCGACGCGATGGCCGCGCTGCGCGCCGCCTACCCCAACGCGATGCGGCTGGACTACGCCCCGCGCGCCGGGGCGGGCGGCCCCGGCGCGCCCACGGCCGAAGCGCTGCGCCAGAAGAGCTTTGCCGAGCTGTTCGGCGGCTTTTTTGAGCAGATGCAGGGCCGTGCGATGACCGCCGAAGAACAAACGGCGCTGCAGGCGCTGCAGAAGGAGGTGGGGCTGTGAAACCGCTGCACCTGACGCTGTGCGCGTTCGGCCCCTATGCCGCGCGCACCGAGCTGGATCTGACCGCCTTTGGCGAAGGCGGGCTGTTTTTGATCAGCGGCGACACCGGCGCGGGCAAGACCGCGCTGTTTGACGCGATCACCTTTGCGCTGTACGGCGAGACGACCGGCGCCTACCGCCTGCCCGCCATGCTGCGCAGCGACTTTGCCGACGTGCGCGACGAAACCTTTGTTGCGCTGACCTTTTCCCACCGCGGGCGCGTGTATACGGTTGAGCGCGCGCCGGAGCAGCTGCGCGCGCGCCGCCGCAGCAAACAGGCCGACGCCACCACGCTGGCCCCGCCCCGCGCGACGCTTGTGCGCGAACCGGAGGAGCCGGTCAGCGGCGCGAAGGCCGTGACCGCCGCCGTCACGGCGCTGCTGGGCATCGACGCCAAACAGTTCGCGCAGATCTCGCTGATCGCGCAGAACGACTTTGCCCGCCTGCTCAACGCCCCCAGCGCCGACCGCGCGGCCATCCTGCGGCAGGTGTTTGACACCGGGGCGTACCGCCGCCTGGGCGACGCCGCGCGCGAGCGCGCCACCGCGGCCGCCCGCGCCGCCGAGGACGCCAACGCCCGCGTGCTGCTGGAACTGGGGCGGCTGGAGCTGCCCGCGCCCGGCGCGGAGCAGAGCGAAGCGGACCCCGCCGCCGCGCTGCGCGCCTTGCAAACCGCGCAGGACCCCTACCGGGCGGCCGCCGCGCCCGCGCTGGCCGCGCAGCTGCTCAAAGAGAGCGAAGCGCAGGCCGCGGCGCTGGCCGCGCAGCTGGGGGCGCTGGACGCCGCCGTCAAGCAGGCCGCCGCCACGGCCGAAGCCGCCCGCGCCCGCACGCAACTGCTGGAGCGCCGCCGCGCCGCCGGGGCCGAGGCCGCCCGCCTGCAGGCAGAAGCCCCCGCCCGCCGCGCCGCCTGGGACAAAACCGAGGCCCGCCGCCCCGAGCTGGAGAAAATCGCCGCCGAGCTTTCGCAGCTCGACGCGCTGGCCCCGCGCTACACCCAGCTGGCCGAAGCCGAAAAAGAACGCGCGGACGCCGAAGCCCGCGCCGCCAAAGCCGGAAAAGACGGCGAAGCCGCCGCCAGGGCGCTCACTGCGTGGCAGCGGCGGCGCACCGAACTGGCCGCGGCGCTGGCCGCCTGCGGCGAGCCCGGGGCGGACATTGCCCGCAATGAGGGCTACGAACAGACCGCGCTGGCCCAGCAGAAGGAATGCGACAGCCTGCTGGCCGACACGCGCCAGCTGGCCGAGGCCGCGCGCACGCTGGCCGCCCGCCAGCAGACCTACCGCGCCAAACAGGCCGCGCAGGACCAGGCCGCGGCCGCCGCCAACGACGCACAGCGCCGCCTGAACGCCGCGCGCGCCGGGCTGCTGGCCGCCGCGCTGGAAGAAGGCGCGCCCTGCCCGGTCTGCGGCGCGACCCACCACCCGGCCCCGGCCCGGCTGGCCCCCGGCCATGTCACCGAGGCCGACTGCGAAGCCGCCGACCGCGCGCTGCACGCCGCCCAGGCCGCCGCCACCGCCGCCAGCACGGCCGCCGGGCAGGCCGCCGCGCGCGAAAAAACGCTGCGCGAAACGCTGTACCGCGGCGCGGCCGCGTTTTTTGCCAAACGCAAAAAAGCATACGACGGCCCCGAGGCCGCCGCCCTGACGCCGGAACAGCTGGCCGCCGCGCTTTCGGCCCAGGCGGCCGCGCTGGACAGCGGCCTGGCCGGGGTGCGCGCCGCGCTGGCCGAAGCCCGCGCCCGCGCCGCCCGCCGCGCCGGGCTGGAAACCGAGCAAGCCGCCGAGGCCGCCCGCGAACCGGCGCTGCACGCCGCGCGCGAAGCCGCCGAGGCCGCCCTGCGCGAAGCCGAGACCGCCCGCGCCGCCGCCGAGGCCCGCCGCGCCGAGCTGGCGCGCGGCCTGCCCTACCCAGACGCCGCGGCGCTGGCCGCCGCGCGCCGCCGGACGGCCGCCGCCCAGAAGCAGCTGAACGAGGAGCTGGCCGCGGCCGCCGCCGCGCGCCGCCGGTTCGACACCGCGCTGGACAAAGCCCTTGGCGAAGCCGAAGCCCTTGGCAAGGAGGCCGCCGCCGCGCCCAAAACGCCCGACCCGGCCGCCGCCGAGACCGCCCTGCACGAAGCCGAGACCGCACAGCAGCAGGCCCGCGCCCGGCTGACCGCCGCGCAGCACGCGCTGGCCGCCAACCGCGCGGCCGCCGCCGCGCTGGCCGCCGCGCTGCAAAAGGCCGAACAGGCCCGCGCGCACAGCGCAGTCATGGACAACCTGAGCCGCACGATCAACGGCAACCTGACCGGCCGGCCCAAGCTGCCGTTTGAACAGTATGTGCAGGCGTTCCATTTTGACGGCGTGGTGGCCGCCGCCAACCTGCGCTTTACCCGCATGACCGGCGGGCAGTACCGCCTGCTGCGGCGGGAGGACGCCGCCGTCGCCGCCAAAACGGCGCTGGAGCTCGATGTGTTCGACGCCTACACCGGCAAGACCCGCCCGGTGGGCAGCCTTTCGGGCGGGGAGAGTTTTTTGGCCGCGCTGAGCCTGGCGCTGGGCATCAGCGATACGATCCAGCAGCAGGCGGGCGGCGTGGAAGTGGACACGCTGTTTGTGGACGAAGGTTTCGGCACGCTGGACGCCGAAGCGCTGGACAAGGCCATCGACACGCTGACGGCGCTGGCCGGGGCGGACAAGCTCGTCGGCATCATCAGCCATGTCGAAAGTTTGCAGGACCGCATCCCGCGCAAAATCCTTGTCCGCAAGACCCGCCACGGCAGCGCTGCGGAGGTTGTGGCGGAGTAGTGAGTTTAGAGTTGAGAGTTTAGAGTTCAGAGTTTAGATGTGGTGGACCCCGCGGCCGGTGGCCGCGGGGAAATTTTTGGGCGCTAAAAATCCCCGGCCTGCGCAGGCCGGGGATTTCTTACAGTTATAAATGCTTTGGGCCGCGGCGGCTCACTCGTGGCGGATGGCTTCGAGCGCGCTGATGCGCACGGCGCGGTTGGCGGGGGCGATGCCGGAAAGGATGCCGATCACCGTGGCAAAGACAAGCGCCACGCCCACCAGCCACAGCGGAATGATGGACATGGTGGAGCCGGTCCCCATGCCGCTGTTCATGAGAAAGCTCAGGTCCAGGTTGGCCTGGACGCCCAGGCTTTGCAGCAGCATCATCACCCCGCTGGCAATGACGAGCAGGTTGTTCAGGATAAAGCTGACGCCCCAGCTCAGCAGCGCGCCGGCGACACCGCCGATGAAACCGATGAAACCGCTTTCGATCAAAAACATGCGGCGGATGTTTTTCAGCTCGCACCCCAGCACCTTCATCACGCCGATCTCGCGCGTGCGCTCATAGATGGCCATGGTCATGGTGTTGGCGATGTTCAGCGCCGCCACGAACAGGCTGATGGCCGCCAGGCCGCCCAGCATCATCTGGTTGCGGCCCACCTGCTTCTGCATCTCCTCGCGCGTGTCGGACATCGAGTAGGTGCTGAACCCGTACGCCTTGATCGCCTCGCCGACTTCGTCGACGTTGTCCATGTCGTCCACCTTGACATAGACGTTCTGGTACTCGGTCAGGTCGGTCTCATAGTAATTGTTGTTTTTGTTCAGCAGGTGGTTGTTCTCCTCTATCAGCATCTTCATGTCTTTCAGGCGCAGCACGATGCCGCTCTGCGTCCAGTAGTACTTTTCGTTTACCGCCATCGTGCCCACAACCTTGAGCTTCCAGGTCTTTTCCTTGGGCGCGTCGGGGTCGCCGTCCGTCAGCGTCAGCGTCATGTCGTCCTTGTTGACATCGACAAAGGGCGGCAGCTCCTTGCCCGAAGCGTCGGTCTGGCCCGCCCAGCGCTGCCGCTTGGTGGAGGTATAGCTGCGGCGCGTGTCCTGAAAGTTGTACCCCGACGTGGTGCCGACCAGCACCGGCAGCGTGTCCTTGCCGTAGTTGGCGGAATCGGACAGCCATTCGCCGTCGGCCAGCTCAAAGCCCATCGGCTCCATCGCCGCCGGGTCGATGCCGTACAGATCGTATAAGCCGGTGATCTGATACCGCTCGTTCATGCCCGCGCTGATGCGCCCCTGCAGGTTGTAGCCCTCGTAATAGGGGGTGACCGCAATCACATGGTCCATCGCCTTGAAGGTCTCGACCATCTCATCGTTGAGCTTGGGGGGCGCTTCGCTGGAGGAGGAGCTGACCGTTGTGCCGCCGATCGACACCGCAACGCCCATGCTGCCGCCGTAGACCTGGATCTGGGTCAGGTCGCCCCAGCTGGCCAGCATCTCATCGTAGCTTTTGTTCTGCGCGATGCCCAGGCTGATCATGACGATGACCGCGCAGGTGCCCACAACGACGCCGATGACGGTCAGCGCCGTGCGCCCCTTGCGGCGGGACAGGTTTTTGGCGGCGAGCGCCACCTGGTCAGAGATCTTCATCCTCGCCCTCCAGGTCCGCCAGCGCGGCGGCCTTCTTCTTTTTGCGGCGGATCACGACGATCACAACCACAACGACCACGACGGCCAGCACCGCGATCAGCGCGATGCCCCACACGGGCAGGCCGGGCTGGGCGGCGGGCTCCATCATGCCGGGGTCCATCATCGGGTCGTCGTAGACCGGCATTTCTTCGACCGAGAAGGAAAAGTCCTTGCTGGCGGTCTTGATCGAACCGTCCTCGGCCTCGTAGGTCAGCACAATGCTGCCGCTGACCGGCCCGGCCTGGGTGGGCAGAAGGTCGAAGTCGACGCTGTTCTCGGTGCCTGCGTTGAGGTTGCCGATGTACTGCTGCGTCATCTCGGCGCCAAGGCCCTCGCCGGTGATCGAAGCCTCGATGTTGGCGACCGGGTTGCGGCCCTTGTTGACAAAGTTGAGCGTGACGGTGGCGGTATCGCCCAGGTAGATCGTGTCGTTGACCTGCAGCTCGCCGAGCTCAAAGCGGTCGGGCTGGCTGATGGGCACCGAGATGGTGGTCGTGCCGGTGACGGCGTTGCCAGAAACGGCCCCCGCCCCGGCCAGGTTGACCGTGATGTTGGCGACGCCGCCGGTGAACCCGGCGCTCGTCTGGATGCTGAAGCTGACGTCGCTGCTGGACTGCGGGGCCATCGTGCCCACATAGCTCGACAGGTTGCCGCCGGTCATGGTCACGCCCTCGGGCAGCGTGAGCGAGGCGACGACATCGGCGACCGATTCGGTGCCGTTGGAGGCGTACAGCGTCAGCGACAGCGTGAACGGGCTGCCCGCCGTGATCGTCTCGGTGCCGTAGGAAGCGCCGCGCACGATCAGGCTGGGCGCGCGGGCGTCGCTGGGGTCGTTGGGGTCTTTATCAAGACACTGGCCCAGTTGCGGGGTCAGCTGCTGCATTTTCAGCGTTGAATCAAGATAGCTGAGGTTGACAAGGAAGGTGTTGCCGCCGCCGTTATAAATGACGTCGCGGAACAAGAGGTTATAGCTGTAGTAAGGGCCTTCGGCATCTTCACCTTCAACGAGCTGACCAATCTCGGCAATACCGGTGAAGGTGAACACCGACGAATCGACACGCGCGGCGATCTGCTCGGGCGCAAGGTCATATTGCGCAGCCGAGTGGTCGAGCACGCTGAGAATGACGTTGACGCGGTCGCCCCATTCGACGGTATCGACCTCGCCGCCCGCCGGGTCCGTCACAGCAGAAGCAACGATATAGACGCCTTCCGCAGGCTCAACAGAGTCCTCTTCCCACGACGAATCGGGCGGAGCCGGGGTTGGGGTGGGGCTCGGAGACGGGGTTGTTATTGGCGCCATGCTTTCGTCCGGGGTAGGGTCTTCCGACAAAACGGCGGCTTCCTTATACACCGCCATCAGCGGGGTGGCTGTCGGCGTCGGGGCGGGCGTCGTTTCCGCCGCAGCTTCCCCGGCGGCGGCCGGGGTGGCGGCCGGTGCGGGGGAAGCTTCCTCCGCCAGGGCGGGGACGGTCAGCGGTCCGGCGCACAGCGCCAGCGCCAGCAGCGCGCTGAGCGCGGCGCGGGGAATGCAATGTTTCACGGGGATTCCTCCTTATTGTTTCACATACACATGCTTTTTGTCTTTCGCTTTTTCGGCCCCGGCGGGCGCAGGGGGCTTTTCGGGGGCGTCCGCCTCGCGGGCCGCCGCGCCGCCGATCTCCAGGTTGCCGCGGATCGTGGCGAACAGCTCGTCGCGGGCTTTCTGTTTGACTTCGTCGCTCTGCACAACGTTGCTTTGCACCTGGCCGTCCAGGATCGTGATGATGCGGTCGGCGCAGGCGGCCAGGTCCGGCTCGTGCGTGACCATCACGAAGGTGGTGCCGTCCTGCTTGGACATTTCCAGTATGCGGTACAGCACCTGCCGGGTCGTGGTCGAATCGAGGTTGCCGGTCGGTTCGTCGGCAAAAATGACCTTGGGGCGGCTGACAAAGGCGCGCGCGATGCCCACGCGCTGCTGCTGGCCGCCGCTCATCTCGGTGGGCAGGTGGTTGGCGCGGCCGCCCAGGCCCATGTTCTTGAGCTCTTTGCGGGCCAGCGCCAGCCGCTGTTTGGCGGGCACGCCCTTGAACATCAGCGGCAGGGCGACGTTTTCGGCCGCCGTCATGCTGGGCAGCAGGTTGTAGCTCTGGAAAATGAAGCCGAGGTGCGCCTGGCGGAAATGGGCGAGCTGGTCCTCGTTCATGGCGCTGATCTCGTGCTTGCCGATGAACACCTGGCCGCGCGTGGGCTTTTCCAGCCCGGCCAGCTGGTTGAGCAGGGTTGATTTGCCGCTGCCGGACTGGCCGACGATGCAGCAGAATTCGCCTTTTTCGATGTTGATGTCCACATCGTTGAGGGCCACGACCCTCTCCTTGCCGACGGCATAGACCTTGCGCAGCTTGACGGTACGAATGATCGCCGCCACAAAACGCGCCTCCTTCCCACGCCCCTCAAGGGGGATACATGGGTCTATCATACCATGAATGGCCTGCCGTGAAAACCCCGCGCGGCGTCGAAAAGTTGTAAAATTTTGTCGGACGGCCGCGCCGCCGCGCAGATGCGACAAATAAAGCGCGGCGTTTTTGTAAAAAGTGCAACAAAAAAGCCCCCTTGTGCAAGGGGGCGGGGTGGTGAGGGGGCGGTGGGCAGTCCCGGCCGTTGCGCGGGTGTTTGCGGCGGCGCGGGGTGCGCCGTCGTCCGTAGGGGCGGATTCCATATCCGCCCGGGGCGTTTGCGCCGCCGCGGGGTGCGGCGGGATGAGGGCATCCCGCCCTACGGTCGTCCGGGTGGGTGGCGGCCGTTCCTTTGGGCCGGACATATTCGGAAGGTTTGTAGGGGAGGGGCATGCCCCTCCCGCGGGGCCTTGCGCCGCCGCGAACATCCACGGGAGGGCCATGGCCCTCCCCTACGAACCGGCACAGATGCCACCGCCATCCGGTTGGCCCGAAAATATTAATTTATCCGTAGGGGCGGGATTTATCCCGCCCGGGGCGTTTGCGCCGCCGCGGGGTTCCCGGGCCGATATGGAATCGGCCCCTACAGGGGTTTGTTGTAACACGGGGCCGCAGTTTCCCGGTTGGCCGCCGCATGTTTCCGGTTTTGTAGGGCGGGCGTTCACGCCCGCCGCACATTGGCAATTTAAAATTGAGACGTTTGCGCCGCCGCAGGGTGCGGCGGGATGAGGGCATCCCGCCCTACGGTCGTCCGGGTGGGTGGCGGCC
>ERZ1643251.2130-NODE-2130-length-20777-cov-6.293842_pt1 | contig 20777 bp, 22 predicted proteins | sample MGYA00579261_ERZ1643251 | MGnify/ENA primary metagenome ERZ1643251 (study PRJEB29033, sample SAMEA4952267) | chicken gut metagenome | biome: Broiler Chicken; feature: Gastrointestinal Tract; material: Caecum | place: Ireland | collected 2018 | study: Broiler... | reverse complement strand
CGCTTGCGCCTATTGTGCTGCGGCACAGGGATTTGGGGCGCTGCCCCAAACCCCGGCAGGGGCCTGAGGCCCCTGCACCCCACTCTTTCCCCCCTGCTCCCCTACCTGACCACCCGTTTCCTCTCCCTCCGCATCAGCTCCGTCACCCCCAGCGGCGGGTCCCCGAACGTCGCCTTGAGCGTCCTTCTTCCGCCTTCCCATGTCTCCTGCATCGCAATCAGCCGCGCGTCCATCCGCCAGCCATCCAGCACCACCGTCACCACATCCCCCACGTCATAGTCCCGTTCATACCGGCACAATCCCCCATCCACCACGTCCGCCGTCATCGTCCTTGACGGCCCCGTCAGCTTCCTGCGCGCCGCCAGCGCCAGCATCTCCGTGTCGTCGATCGAACCGCAGTCCTCGAACGCCTCATACCGCGTCAGCCCCGCGTTTTCATTCCCGTAGCTCTGGATCAGCCGGTTTTCGTCCTCGCCCGCGCCGCCCGCGTATACCACCGTCACCGCGCTGCCCGCGTCCTCCGTCACGCTCCCGCCCTCGACGTTGCCCAGCTCCCGCGACAGCGCGCACCGCCCCGTGCCCGTCGTGCGGTCCACCCCTGCCCACGCGCCGAACACGTACCGCTTCGCCCCGAAGTCGGGCCGGATGTCCCAGCCCACCTCCGTGGCCGCGCCGATGTCCTCAAACAGGTCGCTCAGACGCTCAAACCGCGCCTGCCACGGCAGCTCCGGCCCCCGGTGCAGGTTCGCATCCAGCACAAGGCGCGGAATCGCCCGCGCCGCGTCCTCCGGAGCGGTCAGGTTGTTGGCCGCGAAGTGCAGGTAGGCGCTCTCCGCGTCGCCGGTGAACAGATCGTAGCCGAACTGGTTGTATGCCCCTCCGGTAATCAGCGGCGGCAGGCAGATGCGCCGCTTCGCCAGCCCCTTGAGGGGCGTGCCGTCCGCGGTGAGGGTGTCGCCGCTACGGCTCACCCGGTGGATGATCCACCCCTGCTCCGGCCGGTCGGGCCGGTAGATGACCCGGTCGCGCGCCAGAAGGCCGCCGGCGTCGCGCTGCACCGTGAGCTTGAAGCTGCCCACGCCCCGGAACTCGCGCCGGACCATGAACGACTTCGGCGCGGGCACCTCGCCAAGGAGCGTGAAGTCAAAGTCCATCACCATCAGCGACAGGTCCACCCCTCACACCCCCTCGAACGTATCGTACCAGCGCACGCGGATGACGCTGCGGCTGCGGTCGCCCGTGGGCACGTATTCGATGTCGTTTTCGCCGGGGCGCAGGCCGAACGCCGCCACCGACGACAGGGGATCGAGGTAGCCGAAGGCGTTTTCCCCGCTGCCGTCCTCCCGCGTGAGGGTGACGGCCAGCGCCGCCGGGTCGGTCCGGATGGTGAGGCGCTCTCCGTAGGGCAGGGGCGATGTCAGGCGCAGCGCGGCGCCGGTGGTGCGGTTGACCAGCGCGGGCGTCTCGCCGCTGCCCTCGACCGTGACCACGCACGGCGCGAACGCGGAGCCCCCGTTGGTCACGCGCATCTGAAACACCTGCGACCCAAGCCTGACCGGAAGCCTGCCCGGCAGCCGAAAGCCCCCGCTGGTCTGGCGAAACACCGCCTCCCGCGGCTCGCTGCCGTAGAGAAACGGGCTTTCGCACTGAAACCGCACGTTCACGCCCGTGTGCACGTCCCCGGCGCGCGCCGTCCAGTCCAGCCCGCCCAGCGGGACCACCCAGGTCCACCACGCGCCGTGGTCGTTTTCGTACACGAGGCGCGCGCGGCTTTCGCCGTCCGCCGCCAGATCGGGCGACAGCACGCGGCACAGCGCCTCGCGGCTTTCGTAGAGCCCCTGCCGCGTTGCTCCCAGAATCTGGATGACCGCGGTGATCTCCCGCGCCTCGCGCCGCAGCGACAGAAGCCGCCCCCCGTCGCGCGCGCCGTCCTCGGTGAGCGTCAGCGCGTTGTCGCACGCCCCCACCCCCCGCACGCTGCGCAGCAGGTACGGCGCGCCCCGCCCGAACACGGCCCGCTCGCCCCGGAGGTTGATGTAGGTCAGTTGCTGCATGGATAATGGTACCTTCCTTTCGTGTTGGTACGCACGTTCGGCCGCTGTGAGCGGCCGCCCGCGCTGTGCGCGGTATTCTCTTTGTCGCCGCTCGCTTACGGGCGGGTCCCATACCCACCCTACGCTCGCTGTGGCATCGGCCGTCTTTGCGGCGAACGGAGGGCGGACGGCGCAAGCGTTTCGAGCGCCTTCATGCGCAAGAAACGCGTCTCGCCGCACCCCGCGGCGCATATCGCCGGGCCTCTCGCCCGCACCACCCGTCAGGAGGTTCGGAGGGCTCGCGGGCCCTCCGAGCTGAAATCCGAATCCAGCGACATGCGCGGTGGATTCGGCAGCCTTGCGCAAGCAAGGCTACCTTACGCCGCTTCCCGCCCGGGAGCCCTCCGAAGGAGGGCGAGAGGGAAGCGGCGCCCCCCCCCCCCGGCGGAAAAGATCGGCGCCAGCCGGGCTTTTCCGCCGCGCTCTACAGCATCATTGCCAGCGCCTCGTTGACCTCCTCCATCCGCCGCGCCACCTGCGCCGGGGTCTCGACGGGCTGGTTGAACTCGACGGTCTGGTTCACCGTCACCGCCGGGACTGCCGCCTGCGCGGCCTGCGCCGTCTGGCGGCCGTCGTAGAAGGTATCCGCCGCCGACTGGGCCAGCGCGGCCATCTGCGCCTGCGCCCCGGCCAGCCGGGCGCTGAAGTCCTCAAACCACGCGGCCACGTCGCCCGCGCCGCGCGCAAAGCCGTCCAGCAGCTTTTCGCCCAGCGTCTGCCCCAGCGCGTCGTAGTCCGGCGCGTACTGCTCAAGCAGCGAGAGCAGCTCGTCCTGCGACTGGCTCAGGATCAGCTTTTCCGCCTCCGCGCGCAGCGCCGCCTCCTCCATCCGGTCCGCGTAGGCCGCCTCGATGGCCTCCTGCTCGCGGTCCAGCGCGGCAAGCCCGCTCTCCGCCGCCTGCTCGATCTGGTCGATCTGCGCGCGCAGGGCCTCCTTCTGATCTTCCAGCTCAAGGCGCGCGAGGCGTTCCTCGCGGCTTTCCAGCGCCTGATCCAACTGCTGCCGGAGCTTGGCGCGGTTGTAATCGTCCTGCTCGTAGGCGATCTGCTGGCGCAGCTTTTCGATCTTGCGCAGCTCCTCCGCGTCCTGCTTCTCGCGGTCCTGCGCCGTGGCGAGCCGGTCGAGCGCCGCGATCTGGTCCTCCACGGCTCTGACGCTGTCGTCCCGCCACGTCCGCCATGCCTCGCGGCTCTGCTCCAGCCGGTCGATTTCCCCGTCCAGCATGGCCTGATAGCGGTTTTCCAGCGCGTCGATGACGCTGTCGGACAGTTGATCGAGGCTCTCCGCGTCCCGCTCGCGGATCTCCTGCTGAAGATCGTAGACCTTTTCCTCCCAGTCCATGATCTCCTCGGCGTTCATCTGGTGCTTCCCGCGCAGGGCTTCCAGCTGAGCCAGTTCTTCCTCGAAGGTGATTTCGTTCATGTGCCGGCGGTGCTCGATGAGACGGTAGTCCGCTTCCAGCGCCTCCCTGCGGCGGCGCTCGGCCTCCTCCGCGGCGCGCCGGGCCGCCTCGGCCTCCTCGTCCTCGCGGCTGCTGCGTCCGCCGCCTCCGCCGCCCCCGCGCGAGCCGCCGCCGCCCCCCGCGCTGATGCCCGCCTGCCCCATCAGGGCAAGCAGCGTGTTGATCAGCGCGATCACCGCCTGAATGGCCGACAGCGGCTGGCTCACGTCCACGCCCATGGCCGCCTGAATCATGAGCGCCTGCTCGGTCCGAAGCGCCTGCGAAAGCATGCCCTGCAAGGTCGAGACAATGCCCGCGCCCTCGCGCTGCACCCCTTCGCCCAGCGCGTCCACCCGCTTGTCCGTGGCGGCCGCGGCGTCGTCCATGTCCTCCAGGCTCCCCGAGCCTTTATCGACGTTCACGCCCAGCTTCCTGGCCGCGTCGCTCAGGCCGTCAAAGGCCTTCTCGACGTTCTGCCCGCTCTTTCGCGCGTCGTCATAGGCGCGTTTGGCGTCCTTGTAGGCGTCGATGTGCCGCTGGATGCCGCTCAGGCTTCGCGCCTGCGATTCCAGCCCCCGCAGCGACTGCGCCATGTCGGAGGCCGCGTCCGCGTACTCCGCCGCGCCCGCCGTCGCCCCGGCCTGCGCCTGTTCAAGCGGAGCGAGCGCCTCCGCCGGGCGCAGCAGCGATTCGGAGAGGCTCTCCGCGCCCTCCGCCGCCGCCTGAAACCGCTCCAGCAGCGCGCCCAGCCCTTCGCCCACGGCCGGCAAAGCCGTCTGCGCCGCCTCGCCCAGCGCCGTGAGATCGCCCGCCAGCGCGCCTTCCGGGCCCAGCAGCGCGCCCCACGCCTCGCGCAGGGCCTGCCCCTCCTCCCCGGCGGGCACGGCGGCGGCCAGCGAAAGCCCGGCGCGCACCGCCTCCGCCACCTGCGAAAACGCGCCCTTCGCCGCCTCCGCAAGGCCCGCCCACACTTCCTTCTGCGGCGCGGCCGCGTCGCCCGCCGCGGCGGCGGCCTCCCCGGCAAAGCGGCGCAGGTCCGAAAGCACCGCGTCCAGCTCGCCGTCCGCCTCGTCCACGGCCACGCGGACCCGTACCACCAGTTCATCCAGCGTCAAAGGCGCTCACCTTCCCCTCCGAAAAAGGCCTCCGGCGTCACGGCTTCCTCCGCGTCCTCCGCGGGCGGACGCCGCAGGGCGTTCCACGCCTCCGCCACGGCCCCGATCTCGTCCAGATAATAGTCCTCCATCAGCTCCCGCTTGCCGATGCCCAGGCTCAGCCCCATGGCGATCAGCCGTTGGAGCCAGCGCCCGTCCGCCCCGCGCGCGCCCGCCGCCACAGCGCCCGCGCGGCCCCGATAAAATTTTCGAGGTTGTTGACCTCCATCCACGCCTCGATCATCTCAAGCAGGCCGTCGAGGCCCACGTTCGGGTCGTCGCGCAGGGCCTTTTCGTCCAGCCCCGCCAGCTCGGCAAAGACCGTCACTGCCTCGTCCGGCAGCACCGTCACAGCCCGCGCGCACAGGCCGATCAGCCCCGCCCGGTCCAGCGAGGCCAGCGCCCGCACCGCGTCCTCCGCATCGGGAAACAGCCGCGCGAGCACCTCCTCAGGCACCCCGTCGATGCGCCGCGCCGCCCGCAGAAACCGCCCGATGGGCATGCGCCCGATCTCGTAGCCGCGCACCGTGCGCGCGGCGGGCAGGGACAGCTCGACGCTGGCAAGCATGGGGGATTTCGCGGCCGGGGTCGCGCGGGGTTTCGAGCGCCGGGACGCGCGCGCGCCTGCGCGGGAATGGGCGGCGCGGGGGGGATTCGTGGGGTTGATGGGAGACATGGGCCATCGCTCCTTTGCTTTCTGGAATGGTTGGGGGGAACGCCTCGCGGGGCGGGGGAGGATGCCGGGGCCGTCCGCCGGTCATCCGCCCGCCCGGCGCTTACGCGCCCGGCTTGGTTTCCGCGTCGGTGAGGAAGGCCGTGCAGGCCGCCTCGTTGCTGCGGTCGTCCGCCAGCTGCATGACCGCGTAGGGCTTGAGGCTGGGCAGCGCGGGCCGCTTGAACACGCCCGTGATGATGACCTCGCACACGGTCACGCTGTCCTGCTTGGTGGTGAAGTTGTCAAACCGGATGCCCGTGAGCTGGAACACGCGGTAGTTGAAGTAATAGGGCAGATGATCGACCGTGTCCACCACGCAGCGCAGGGCGTACTCCTTGCCCGCGACGCTGAAATCGCCCTCCAGCGTGTTCGTCTCCTCGTCGTAGTCGCCCAGGCCCAGCGCCGCCATGCGCTCCAGCGGCACCTCGGCCACGCGGATCTCGACGTCCTCGCCGCTCACGTTCTTGATCTGTGCGTAGAGGTCGTCGTCGTAGTACAGGTCGGTGGTGCTCTCCTTGGCCGTGCGGCTCATGCTGCCCGCGTAGGGCAGGGCCTCGCCCGCCGAGGCCGCATAGCTGGTCAGGCTGTTTTCCGTTACCGGGGCCAACGCCAGCCCCTTGAATCCGATGGCTGCTCTCCTCATGTGTTGCATCGCACGTTCGGCCGCCGTGAGCGGCCGCCCGCGCTTCCCCTCCTTCATTGTTGTTCGCACGTGCGGCCCTTTCGGGTCCGCCCGCGCTGTGCCCGTTATGGGCTTGGTCGCCGCTCGCTTATGTCAAAGGGTCCCTGCCCTTTGACCGCTCGCTGTGGCATGGGCCGTCGGCGGGCCGGGGCGGGATGTTCCTCTTGTATATCCTAGGATATATTTTCATCCATGTTTTTCCGCCAGGCGTTTTATATCCTAGGATATATTGCTGCCCCTGCATTTCCGCGAAGCGTTGTATATCCTAGGATATATTTTTGCCCATGTATTCCCCTGCGGCATGATATATCCTAGGCTATACCCCCTGCTTTCCCGACACACAGCGGCGCGGGGAGCGCTGCAACCGGCGACTGTCTCTCAATCAATGCTGTCCCGCCGTCCGCTCCCGCGCGCGCCGCGCGCCGGGTTTTGGGGGTTCGCCCCGCCTCAGCAGTAGGTTTTGTAGCGCATGGCCGCCTGCCGCCAGCCTTCGCCCGGCTCGTCCCAGCGGAAGGCCAGGTCGTAGCCGAGGGCGCGCATGGCCTCGTCCACGGCGGCCGCGACGCGGCGCAGCTCGCCGCTTTTGGCCGCGAACACGCGCACGTAGTACTCCAGCTCGGTCAGGTACCAGCGGTCGTCCCGGCGATCGGCGGCGCGTTCGCCCGCCAGCGTCACCAGCACGACCGGCACGGCGGGCGGCTCGCGCGGCCACGCGGAGGTGACCGTCACCCCGTCCACCTTTTCCAGCGCGCTCAGGATGCGCGGCAAATCGTCCGTCATCCGGCGATCACCCCCTGCACCGCCCGCGCCACGGCGGCCAGCAGCGCCCCGCGCTCCGCCTGACAGGCCGGCAGCAGAAAGGGCCGCGCCGCCATGCGCGAGGTGCCCAGCTCCACGTAGACCGCGTGCGCCGCCCCCGCCGAAACCGCCCCTTCCGCGCCGCCCGCCACGGCCTCCGACCGCGCGGACAGGCTCGTTTTCAGGTCGCCCGTCTCCACGGGACATAGCCGCCGCGCGCCGTCCAACATCCCCGCCAGACCTTCACCCAGCCCCGCCGCACACGCGCCGGGCAGCGCGTCCATCAGCGCCGCCAGGGCACGCGCCGCCTCACGCGCACCCCGTACCTCGATCACCACGTTCACGCGTCCGCCCCCCTCTCCGGCGGCGGAATCCACCTCAGATGCGCCTCCCAGTGCCCCGGCCACCGCGCCGCCCAGACCACGCGAAAGTCCGGGTCCGCGTCCGGCGGCACGTCCACGCATACGCCGTCCCCCGCCGAGAGATCGACGCATAGCCCGCAGAGCATCAGCCGCATCTGCTCCGGCTCCTGACCGTACATCTGCTGCGCCAGCGCCCCGCGCAGGGGCTGCACACACGCCGCCACCGCGCGCCCCTCCGGCAGGAAGGCGTTTCCGCCCCGCCCCGCGTCGGGCGCACGGATGATGACCTCGCGCTGCCATCGCCTGCATAGCATCACAACACCCTCCCCAGCCGAAACATGTCCAGCTGCGCCCTCATCCGCGCGGGCAAGCGGTCGATTACGTCGTTCACGCCGCCCTCGGCATGGCTCGCCGCCCCTTCCAGCCCTAAAAGCCGGAAACTCGCCGCCGCCGTCTCGATCACCGCGCCCTCCAGCGCCATGGGCAAAACCCGCCGCCCCGTATACCCCAGGATATACTGCTCCGCCTCTTCCAGCAGGTCGCCAAGCAGCTCGTCCCGGTCATTTCCCGCCAGCTCCAGCCTTCGTTTGAGCCGCTCCAGCATCCTTCCTGCCCCCCTTTTTGCCGCCCCTCCCGGACCGCGCAATCAAAAGCCCCACAATTTTTCCCATGCTCTCTCTCCTTTTCTGATGTGCCGCACCTCGCAAGCGCAAGGCGCCTCCACCCCCCACGCGCGTAGGCGCGCGAAGCCGCCGAGCGCCCGCGCCGTCAGGCGCAACCCACGCCCCGCCAGAGCCGGGGGCGCTTCCCGCCCCCGGCGGCTGCAAGCCGCGCGGCCTTCCGCCGCGCGGCGTCCCTCCACCCCACGCACCCCGCCGCGGCGCCCCCTCGCGCGCAAAGCGCGCGAGAAGCGGGTCAAGGGCTTTAGCCCTTGTTAGGCCTTGTGGTGCAGGTAGATGCCGGCGGCTTTGTTTTCGTAGGCGTCGGCGATGCCAACCATGCGGTAGCCGAACTTCCAGGCGTCGGCGGCGGGGTTGGCCTCAGGGGGAATGACTTTGGGAGCCAGATGCTTGGTGAACTGGATGGGCGCGTCGCGGTGGATGACGAGGAAGTTGATGTCCTTGCCGGCATCCGCCTTGCGGTATCCGCCGGCGGATTCGTCGCCCGACTCGCCGCTGAGGCCGGAAAGCTGTTCAATGGCCGTGTAGAAACGGGTCTGCGGCACCTGAACCACGCTGTCGAAGCGCGCGAGCACCTCGCGGCTGTGGGTGGTGTCCATGTCCTGAATCAGGCCGAGGACCGTCGGGGTGATGAAGAGGAACCGGCCCTCCATGGGGACTTCGGCCTCGTCCATGGCGCTGGCGGCGGCGCGCAGGGCGGAGACGACGGACGCGCCGTCGGCCAGGTCGCCGCTGGCGGAGCCGATGCCGGAAACCGCGGCGTAGCAGGCGAAACGGAAGGCGTCCAGCTCCGGCACGACCCGCGTGCGGATGAACTCGCTCGCCAGCCGCCCGAAGGCGATCCCGGCGGTTTCCGCGTCGTCGAGCGCGTCCACGGTGAACATGCGGCCGCGGTCGAAGTTGCACAGCACGGTTTCGTTGGTCAGGGTCACGTTGCCGTCGACGTAGCCGCTCGCGCGGGCATAGTCGGCCAGACCGTCCATGGTCATCTTGGGGATGATCAGCTCACCCGCGTTGGCCCCGGCACGAGCCAGCTCCGGCGCGCCGTCGAGCACGGCGGTGCGCGACGCCTCGCGGTAGACCTCGTCGAGGATGGGCACATAGTTTTTGAACAATGCAATGCTGTTGGGCATGTGGATGATTTCCTCCTTGCGTTGATGATCGTATAACCTGGGATATCGGATTGCGCGCCGTATACCCTAGGCTATATTGCAGATGCTATCTATCCTAGGATATAGGCTAACCGAGGCGCGACGGCCTCACCGGGGGATGACGCGGATGATACCCGCGCCGCGCACGCGCGCCCGCACAGCCGCACAACCGCCGCCCGCGCTGTATACGCGCAGCGCCCTCCACGACGGGAAAATGCAAAGCACCCCCGCCTCACAGGCACCGCCCGCGTCGCACTGGCGCACAACCGCCGCCCGCGCTGTATACGCGCGCCGCCCCGCCGCGTCCCTCATGGCCTCGCCGTCCCTCCGTCATTTCTCCAGCCCCGCCGCCGCGCGCACGCGGGCCAGAAAGGCCGCGCCGGGGTCGGAGGTGCCGGTGCGGGGCGGCTCGCCGCGCAGGCGCTGCTCCATGCCGCGCTGCACGGCGGCGCGAAAGGCCCGCTCCGCGCTGTCGAGGCTCGCGTCCAGCGCCTCCTGGCCGGAGTAGTCCAGCACGCCCGCCAGCTCGCCCGGCAGCCCGCGCGCGGCCAACGCCTCGCGCGCATGCGCCGCCAGCTCGCGCCGCGCCACGTCCCGCTCGCGCTGGGCCATCCCGGCTTCAAGGCGTTCGCGCTCGGCGCGCCCGGCCTCGGCCCGCGCCGCCTCCAGCGCCGCCTCGGCGCGCCTGCGCTCCCGCGCAATGGTCTGCTGCACCACCCGGTCCAGGTCCGCCTGGGTCAGCGTGGCCGCGCCCTCCGCGCGTGCCTCCGTGCCTGGATTGACTGTCTGTTCCATGAAAAGGTCCTCCTTCCGTTTTACGCCCGTCGGCTGATGCGGAGGCGTGCGCGCCCTCGTATATCCTAGGATATAGAGCCGTCCGCACGCAGGCTCCGCGTTTTTCAAATGGGTTTTTTATATCCTAGGATATAAGCAGCCGCACGCGGCCCCGCCGGGCGCGCCGCGCATCACACGCAGCCGCGCCAGCCCTTGTCCCCCCGCCGCGCCTCCCGACCCCGCGGCTGCTTATATCCTAGGGTATGTGGATGGTTTTCAGATGTGGAGAAGCGGCTCGCCCCGCCGCCCGCACTCCGCTGCCCGCGTCACGCCGTCCGCGCCAAAGCCTCGCACTCTGTCCCAGCGTTCGCGTCACGACATCCCGGCTCGTCCCGCCGCCCGCACTCCGCCGCCCCCGTCACGCCGTCCGCGCCCCGGCGGCTTGCGCCGCCTCGCGCGTTGCGCACCGGGCGTCCCCCCGCTCTCCATCTACTAATAGAAGCGACCCGCGTTTCTTGTGACCTTCGGCCACTCGAAACGCTCGCGTTTTTGTGCTGCGGCACAGGGATTTGGGGCTCCGCCCCAAACCCCGGCAGGCGCGCAGGGGGAGCGTCAGCCCTGTGGGCTGTTGGACCGAAGGCCCAAAGCGACCCGAAGCGGGGCAGCGAAACCATGAGCGCGACCGGCAGGGAAGCGCGAATGATTGAGCAACCGGTGATCCCCCTGCACCCCGCTCATTCCTCCTCATCCCCCTGCCCTGCATCCTCCTCCCCCAGCACGGCCCGCGCGTCCTCCACAAACGGCACCTGGGTCAGCAGCAGCCGATCCGGCACCAATCCCCGGTACGTGCTCACCGTCTGGGCGATCTCCAGCTCATTGACCGGCAAGGCCCGTGTGAATACGATCTGCACGCGCCCCGCGTCCACCTCCGGCTCGCCCCGCAGCGAAAGAAACGCGCAGAACAGCCGAAGCCGCGCCCGCAGCCCCTCCCGGAACCACCGCTCCTTGATCCGCGTCAGCTGCTCCAGCCCCAGGAGCTTGAAGCGCATGGCCACGCCGCTCACGTTCCCGGCGAACTGCTCGTCCGTCAGGTCCGGCACCATGCACAGCTTGTGGATGTCGCTTTTGAGGCTCAGGCGCAGCAGCTCGTTTCCGCTTTCCGCGTCGGGCTTGGTCACGAACTGCGCGTCGGCCCCGTCGCCGGGCAGGAACAGCGTCCGGGTCCGGCGCAGGCGCACGCTGGGGTCCTCGGCGGCCTTGACCGCGGGCGGGACCGCCTCCAGGCCGTCGCCGCCGTCCGCCACCTCCTCGGTGTCGTCGATGCCCAGCGCGCCCACGCCCTTGAGCACGAACACCGCGTCGGTGAACTGCTGCTTGTCGTTGACGCGGTCGCTCTGGAGCGCGTCGTAGGCGTCGATCAGGCCCATGACCGGCTCGAAATCGCCCTGTTCGCGGGCGTTGTTCCAGTATTCGACCATGGGCACGCCGCCGAAGTAATGCGCCTGACTGCCGGCCTCGCGCGGGGTTTCGGACCCGACGCGCTCGAAATGGCGGATGATGTGCGGCCCGTACACCGAGATCCGCTCACCGCGCCGCCGCAGCTGTTCGTCCATGAGATCGCGGCACGCCACGCCGAAGAGCGGCGCGTGCTCCACCGTGTCGTCGTAGACCACGAAGCTGCTTCTGGGGTCCATCTGGGCGACCCTGGGCCGGGCGAGAGCGTCGGCGTAGCATAGCTCGACGGCCTTGCCGTAGACGGCGGCGTCCATGGCCAGCTCCGCGTCCACGCTTTCGACGCTCGCCTCGCCGTAGGCCCTGCGCACCGCCTCGAAGGCGTCCTCCTGCCCGTCGGGCGGCGCGTAGCGCACGGGGCTGCCCACGAGGTACCCCGCCGCCATCGTGGCGATGTACCCCGGCAGATCATGCGCCAGCCGGTTGTTGGGCAGCCCCGCCAGCCGTCTGCGCGAGGTAATGCGATGCCTGCGCGCATAGATTTCGCCGATTTCATCCAGCCGGACCCGTTCCTGCGCGTGACGGCGCAGCAGCGTCCCCAGCAGCTCCGGCCCCGGCATCCCGTCCGGGCCCAGCAGTTTCCGATCAATAACCAACATGTTGCCTCCTCGCACGTGCGGCCGCCGTGAGCGGCCGCCCGCGCTGTGCCCTTTATTTTCTTGGTATCCGCTCGCTTGCGGGCGGGTCCCATCCCCACCCTCCGCTCGCTGTGGCATGGGCCGTCTTTGCGGCGAACGCGGCTCCCTGCGCCGCCGCTCCTATATCCTAGGCTATACGCTATACGCTGTACGCCCTCCGCTCCGAAGCGCCACCGCCTGTATATCCTAGGCTATACGCAATACGCTATATATCCTCCGCTCCGAAGCGCCACCCCTATATCCTAGGCTATGCGCTATACACTATGCATCCTCCGCTCCGAAGCTCCGCCGTCTGTATATCCTAGGCTATATGCTATACGCTATACGCTATACGCTATACGCCCTCCGCTCCGAAGCGCCGCCGCCTGTATATCCTGGGCTATAGCCATGCGCCCCTACCTCGGCACAACCGCCCGTTTCATCCCGCTCACACTCTCCATGGCATATCGCACCGCGTCGATGGTGTGGTTGTCATGGTCGGGATACCGCGGCAGGACGCGCCCGCTTCGGTCGCGGTCGTATTCGTAGCGGCTGAACTCACCCGCCGCAAGGGGGCAGCGCGCGGGGTCGATCACAATGCCGCCCAGCGTCTGAAGCCATTTCAGCCCGTGACCCACGCTGTCAGGGCCCTTGCGGGCGGCGGTCACGCGCAGGCCGCAGGCACGCAGCCCGGCGATGCTCCGCGGCTCGGCGCTGTCGCAGGTAATCACGTCGTTTCCGGCCCGCGCGCGCACCTCTTTGGCCAGCCGTTCGATCAGCAGGCCCAGCGCGGCGAACTCGTCCACCACGTACAAAACGCGCCGTTTTTTGTCGAACGCGCAGCGCACAAAGGCGTCCGGGTCCGTGGCGAACCCGAAGTCCATGCCGCTGTAGGTCGGCAGGCCCTCCCATTCCTCGCGGCGGATGGGGCGCAGCCGCACGTTTTCGAACACCTGCCCGCCCGTGCCCGTCACCTCGCCCAGGTACATGTGCCGCCACGCGCGGAGGTTTTGATCGCGCAGGGCGTCCGCCTCGGCCAGGAAGGAATCGCCCAGCCACCGGGCGGGCATGTCGCGGTAGTCGCTGTGATGCTGCAGGCGACCGGCGGGCGGGGCGCAGGCCTCGCGGTTGACCCAGTGCCACGGGCTGACGGGGGGATTGTAGGTGCAAAGCACGCTGGTGCGCGCCTGCGGGCCCTCGCCGGAGGCGCGCAGGATGCTGGCCTTGATGGTGCGAATGGCGTCGATGCCGTCGAATTCGCTCAGTTCCTCGAACCACAGGTAGCGAAAGTACCCGTCGCGCAGCCTGACGCCCTTGGATTTCTGGGGATCGTCGGCGCCGCGGAAGAGGATGCGCTGCCCGGTTTCGCGCCGCACCAGCTCCATGGGGCTGAGGCGTGCCTGCCATTGCCCGGCGAGGCCGAGGCGGTCGAGGGCCCAGAGCATCTGGGCGTAGACGCTGTCGCGCAGGGTATCGGCGACCTTTCGGTAGATGATGGCGCCGGCGCGCGGATCGCGCATCAGCCCCAGCAGGATCTCGAGGCTGACGAAGGAGCTTTTCCCGCTTCCGCGCCCGCCGCTGAGCCAGTATTCGGCGTGACCGCCGCGCCGTAGGTCCTCGTGCACCGGATAGAACGCGGGCGCGATGACCTCCGATATCCGCACCTCACACATGCCCGTTTCCCGGGGCGCGCCGCAAGACGGCCGCCCGGATGCTCAGGATCTGCCGCCGCCCGTCCCTTCCCCTGTTCTTTTGGTTTGATAGCCGAGCCCCGCTCATACCGCACCGCCATTCTCCGGGATGGATTTCGTATGGATTTCCGCCGGGCGGATGTTCAGCGCGCGCCGCGCCTTGCCTTTGCCGGCGGACCTTCCGGCCTCGCCGCACTCCGCCGCGCCGTCCTCCGCGCGGCCTCCCCGCTTTCCGGCCCCGCCGCACTCCGCCGCCGCGCCGGCCCCGCCGCGCTCCGCCGCGCCGTCCTCCGCACGGCTTCCCCGCTTTCCGGCCCCGCCGTGCTCCGCCGCGCCGTCCTCGCCGCAGCTTCCCCGCTTTCCGGCCCCGCCGCACTCCGCCGCGCCGTCCTCGCCGCGGCCTCCCCGCTTTCCGGCCCCGCCGTGCTCCGCCGCCGCGCCGTCCTCCGCGCGGCCTCCCCGCTTTCCGGCCCCGCCGCGCTCCGCCGCGCCGTCCTCCGCACGGCCTCCCCGCTTTCCGGCCCCGCCGTGCTCCGCCGCCGCGCCGTCCTCCGGCCCCGCCGCGCCTACATCGTCCACAATGCGCACATCGGACCCGGCCGCCTCCGTCCGCTCGGACCACAGGCCGCAGCGCCTGCCCAGCAGATCGGCCGCGCGGTTCACATCGCTGATCCTGGGCGGAATCTCCACCACGCGCGTCTCCGTCCGCTCGGCATACCGCACCTTGCCGTCCGCGCACAACGTCGGCACGCGCGAGCGCGTGTTCACAATCGCGCTTTCCGTGGCTTCTCTGCGCAGGATGCGCGTCAGCGCGGCGAGTACCTCGTCCTGCCTGGCCACCTCGTTGTCCGTCATCCCGTTCCCCCTTGCAAAAATAACAGGAGCCGCCCCTTCGTCGGTTCCTGCATTGATTCGATTGTATCCTATCATACGCGAACACATGTTCGCAAGTGTCCCCCTGTGTCTACTTCCCCCGCCTGATCGAAAGCCGCCGCAACCCTTGCCCGCATTCCCGGCCCGTGCCTCCCCGCACCCGCGCCACCCTCCCGCACCCTCTCCCCCGTTCCTGTGCCCTCTCCCGCACCCTCTCCCCCGTTCCTGTGCCCTCTCCCGCATTCCCGGCTCCCCGCACCCGCGCCACCCTTCCGCCCCTTCCTTCCTATTCCCTAGGCTATATGCTCCCCCGCACCTCTCCCGCAACCCTCTCCCTCTCCCGCAGCTTCCGCGCCCTTCCCCGCTTTCCCGCATCCTCGCCCACACACCCCCACAACCCTCCGCGCCCTCTTCCCCGCTTTCCCGGCTCTCCGCCCCTCCACCCTCCCGCCCCTTCCTTCCTATTCCCTAGGCTATCTATCTCCCCGCTCCTTCCCCGTATCCCTCCGCACCCCCTCGTCCCCCTTTCTCCCGTTCCCGCATCCTCTCCCGCATTCCCGCCCCCCTGCCGCTCCACCCTCCCGCCCCTTCCTTCCTATTCCCTAGGCTATATGCTCCCTCACCCCCTCTCCCCCTCCGCTCCAAACAAATAGATCCCGGGCTATCCCCGCCCCCTCACCGGAACGAAGATCTCCCGGGACCCAGCTCCCCCTTCACTCCTTTCACCCCTCCGCGCTCCTCGCGCCCCCTTCCTTTCTCCCGCCTGCCGCCGATTCCTCCCGCGCCAGCCGCCGTTCCCCCTCCTCCAGCAGCTTGTAGGTGTATCGCCGCTCATACCCCGCGCCGTTGGCCACGTCCGATACCGCGCGCCACTCCAGATACCTCAGCCGCATCACCAGCCGGTGCGGCCCCGGCGGCAGCGCCAGAATCGGCCCTTCCACCCGCGCCGATAGCGCCCGCAGCTCGCCCTCGATCTCCGCGCACTCGTCCGCCAGCGCCTCCATCCGGCCCAGCACCGCCAGCGTGCCGCCCCGCGTCCCGTGCCCGCGCGGCATCCCGTCCAGCCGCGGCGAACGCACCTCGCCCGGCCCGTCCGCCGCCGCCGCCAGCCGCCGCGCCACCACGCTGCGCCGCGCCAAAAGCAGCCGCATCCGCCCCAATGCTTCCTCAACGCTCATCCTCTCCGCCTCCCCTGTTCAACCATTCCAACTGTTCCGGCGATAGCTCCCCGAACTCCGCCGGATCGTACGTCCGCTGCCCGTACATCTGCTCCTGAACCCGTTTCGGCCCCCGCGCATACCCCGCGCCGCCGCCAAATCCGCCGCCACGGCCAACCCCGCCGCCACTTCCGCCAGCCCCTCCGGCACCGCCAACGCCGCCACCCCCAGCACCCCCGGAACCCCCGCCACCAACACCCCCGCCAAATCCGCCGCCAGCCCCGCCTCCCCGGTCCTGCTCCCGCGCCAGCCACGCCGCGGCGAAGCGCTCGATCCCGCGCGCGGTCTTGCGCCGGGTCCGGTTGGCCAGCAGCCAGCCGCGCATGCTGCGCAGCGCCTGCTCCACGTCCACGGCGGGATAGAGCTCGCGCCACTGACGGGCCAGATCGGCGCCCACCGGCCATTCCGATCCGTCGTTCAGCGGCAGGGTGATCACCGGCGTGGAGGCGGCCCCGCCGCCCTCCGCGCACCCCGCCTCTGGCTCTTTCGTCTGGGTTCTGTCCTTCTCTTTTCTGGATTCTGTCTCGCTTTGGCTGCTTTCGTCGGCTTTGGGGGACAAGCCGTTGCTTGTTTTGCTTTCCGCGCGGGGACGGCCGCCGCGCCGGCCGGCCTCGCTGCGCAGGGCGGAGATGCGCTCGCGGTGTTCGGCCTCGCGCCTGAGGTCGGCCAGCACCAGCGCGAAGAGCATCTGCTCGCGCCCCGTGAGCGTGCCGGCCTCGCCCGTGGCGGCGTATTTCCATAGCGCCTTGGCGAACCGCCCGGCCTCCGTGTCCGACAGCAGGCCCAGCGCCTCGCCCCAGTCCACCTTTGCCTTGAACCAGATGTCCATCGTTCAGCCCCGCCTTCCGGTCCGCTCGGTTGCTTTTTCGGTGACGAAAACAAGCCTCCGCGCGGTGGCTTTCCGGCTGATATGCTCCGTCATATTCCGATTCCCCCTGTTCAACGTTGCCTTTTTGGTGACAAGCGGAGCATACCACAACCTCCCAGTCCCTGTCAACCTTTCGGTGACAAAATTACGTAAACCGATGTACAAACGGTGACTTTTATGCTATACTGCTCCCAGGAAAGGCGGTGATTCCCGTGACTTTTGGCGCCTCACTCAAGCGCCTGCGCATGGAGCGCGGGCTGTCGCAGGAGGAGCTGGCCCGGCGGCTGGGCACCTCGAAGCAGGCCATCAGCCGGTATGAAAACGGCGCGCGCGTGCCGAAGATCTCGACGGTATCGGCGCTGGCGGCGGCGCTGGACGCCCCGCTCACGGCGCTGACCGGGGAGGAGGAGGTGTTCAGCGTGCCGGGGGTGGAGCGGCCGCGGTGGCAGCGCGTGCCGCTTCTGGGCGACATCGCGTGCGGCGAGCCGATCCTGGCCGAGGAAAATCTGGAAGGCTACGTGGAGGTCGACGCGTCGGTGCGCTGCGACTTCACGCTGCGCTGCCGGGGGGACAGCATGGAGCCGCGCCTGCACGACGGCGATATTGTGATGATCCGGATTCAGCCGGACGTTCTGGACGGGCAGATTGCGGCGGTGCTGATCGGCGGCGAAGCCACGCTCAAGCATGTCTACCACCTGCCGGGCCGGGCGGGCCTTAGGCTGATGCCGGAGAACCCGGCCCACGCGCCGATCTTCGTCACCCCGGACAACGCCGACGACGCGCGCATCCTGGGCCGCGCGGTGGCCTACCAGCGCATGATTCCCTAGGCCACCCCGCGCACCGGACCCCGCGCTCCCTGGCCCTGCATATCTCCCCGCGCCCCCCCGCGCCCCGCGCTCCCTCACCCTGTACATCCCCCACGCCCCGCACTCCCTGACCCTGTACATCCCCCCCGCCCCGCTCATCCCCCCACCCGCGCATCCTCCCCCCGCATCCCCCTCTCAAAAAACCCACAAAAAAAGAGAGGAGGCCACAGCCCCCTCCCGCGCCCGGAAACGTCCACCCCATGCGGACGTTTCCGATGCTTATCGCTCCGTCATCTTTTTCAGCGCGCGCCGCACCTGCGGGAACGCCATCACCACCGCGCAGATGGCCAGATCCACGAACACGAACGAGTTGTACGAAACCGAGTACACCAGCGGCGACATACCCGTGCCCTCGGCGTATTCCGCGAAGAATACCACGCCGCTGAGCACATGGCACACGAAGCGGCCCACGCCGCCCAGCGCGATGCCGGCCAGCCAACCCCAGCTGTCGGGCAGTTTCCGCGCCACCGCCGCCAGCGCGATGCACGCGAAGGCCAGCGGGTAATCCAGAATGGCCTGTACGGGGGATACGATCCACGGGTCCTGAATCATCTGAAGCAGGCCGTAGGCCACGCCCACCACCAGTCCCGGCGCGAGGCCGTAGCTGTAGGCAAACGCGATGATCGGCAGCAGCGAGGCCGCCGTGACCGCGCCGCCCTGCGGCAGGTCAAAGAGCTTGATGTAGCTCAGCACGAAGGCCAGCGCCAGGCAAAGCGCGGCATTGGCGATCATGCGGGCCGTCCAGCGGACGTGTCCGCGTGCAATCACCAGCAGCACCACGGCCAGCGCGGCCAGGGCGCCCACGGCGATCCAGCCTGTGGTGCTTACGTCGGCAAAGTTGAAACTCATGGAAAACCAACCTCCCATCCTTTGTGCCGCGCGCCGCCCAGGCCGTGCAAAAACGCCGTCCCAAAAGGGACGGCGTAGCTGCTTTCGTATCTCTGCGCTTCCCTACGGTAGGATTGCCTACATCAGGTTCAAAGGGACCGGCCCAAAGGCCATCTCAGCATTTCTGCGCCCCCAGCGGTTATGCGGTTACGGGTATCATACCCCCCGCCGCCGCGTTTGTCAATAGGCGTTTTTGGTGGTACAATACCCCCATCCCCCCTCTCGGAGGCGATTCGCATGCCCACCTGTTATATTGTCGGCGCGGGTGATTTTACCCCGCGCGGCTTCGCGCCCGTCCCCGGCGACCTCGTCCTCGCGGCCGACGGCGGCTATCGCGCCCTGTATAGCCTAGGCTATATGCCTGATCTCCTTCTGGGCGATTTCGATTCCCTGGGTGATCTCCCCCTCCCGCCGGACCTGCCCGTTCTGCGCTTTCCCGCCCGCAAGGATGATACCGATACGGGCCTGGCCCTGCGCCACGGGCTGGACCGGGGCTATCGTGACTTCGCTCTCTACGGCTGCGCGGGCGGACGGGTGGACCACCTGCTGGCCAACCTCCAGAGCATGGCGCGCGTGAGCCGCCTGGGCGCGGCGATCCGCCTGGCCGCGCCGGAGTACGATGCCTGGGCGCTGACCGGCCCCGCGCCCGACACCTCCGCGCCCGACACCCTCGAGCCCCACGCCTCCGCGTCCCACGCCTCCGCGCCCGACGCCTCCGGCCCCGCTCCCCACGCGCCCCACACCCCCGCGCCCCACGCCTCCGCACCCCACGCCTCCGGCCCCGCTCCCCACGCGCCCCACACCCCCGCACCCAGCACCTCCGCGCCCGACGCCTCCGCATCCCACATCTCCGCGTCCCACGCCTCCGCGCCCAGCACCCCCGCGTCCGACGCCTCCGCACCCCACATCTCCGCACCCCACACCTCCGGCCCCGCGCCCCACGCGCCCGACGGCCCGGCCGCCACCCTCACCCTCCCGGACCGCCCCGGCGGCACGCTGGTGAGCGTCTTCTGCCATGGCGACCGCGCCGAGGGCGTCACCCTCACCGGCCTGAGCTACCCCCTCGACGGCGCCGACCTCACCGGCGACTTCCCTCTCGGCGTCAGCAACCGCCGTCTGGAGGGCCAGCCCGCGACCGTCTCGGTCCGCCGCGGCACGCTGTTGATTTTCCAGGGGGTCTGATTCCGCGCACGGCATACCGCCGTTCCCCGCCCCCCGCGCGCTCCCTGCCCCCCCCCGCGCCCCATTCCCCCCCTTGCCAATCCCCGCCGGATGCGGTATGATAGAGCTTCCCCCGAACGCATTGAAACGCGTTAAAACGCATTGAAACAGGAAAGGACGGTAACACACCCATGGCCGACGAACGCAAGACCCTTCAGGAAATGACCTCCGACCAGCCCGAGCGCGAGAAGCGCGACCGCAAGAACTGGGTGGCCTTTGTCGAAAGCGACGTGGTCAACTTCCTCCAGCTCAACGACATCGAGAAGATGACCATCGACGACGGCGAAGGCAACAAGGCCAAGCTCACGCGTCGCAAGGACGGCAGCGTCTACGTGGAGTGCACCAGCTCCAACGTTCTGTAAGGAGCGCCCATGAATCATTTTTTTGCCTATCTGGACCGTCTCAAGCTGATTCGCCGCTGGGGGCTGATGCGCAACACCGTCCCCGAGAACGACATGGAGCACAGCATGCAGACGGCGCTGATTGCGCACGGGCTGGCGGTGCTGGGCAAGACGCGGCACCAGCGGGACATCGATCCGGCGCACGTGGTGGTGCTGGCGCTGTACCATGACGTGGGCGAGGTCATCACCGGCGATCTGCCCACGCCCGTCAAGTACAAGACGCCGGGCATTCAGGATGCGTACGCGGCGGTGGAGGCGGATGCGCGCTCTCAGCTGATGGACATGCTTCCCGAGGACATGCGTCCGGCCTTCCGGCCCTTTGTCGATCCCAACCAGACCACCTACGAATGGCGGCTGGTCAAGGCGGCGGACCGCATCAGCGCCTACCTCAAGTGCATTGAGGAAGAGAAGATGGGCAACCGGGACTTTGCTCACGCCAAGCTGACGATTTACGACAGCATCAGTCAGAACCCCCTCCCGGAGGTCCACGAATTCATGCGCGAGTTTGTCCCCTCCTTCTCCCTGACCCCCGACGAACTTTCCCGGTCCAGGGGCTGACCAGGGGGTGACCCCCTGGACCCCCGTTCCGCCGGAGGCCAACCACCCCTCACGCCGTCCCCGCGTCCCCGCAATCGTCAACCGTGCTTGCCGGGGGGCCGTGACGGCTCCCGCGCCCCGTTCCGCCGGGCGCCCACCAAAAACAATCGCCGTCCCCGCGCCAGGGGGTGACCCCCTGGACCCCCGTTCCGCCGGGCACACGGCAAAAAAAAAC
>ERZ1643251.2129-NODE-2129-length-20783-cov-7.953686_pt1 | contig 20783 bp, 19 predicted proteins | sample MGYA00579261_ERZ1643251 | MGnify/ENA primary metagenome ERZ1643251 (study PRJEB29033, sample SAMEA4952267) | chicken gut metagenome | biome: Broiler Chicken; feature: Gastrointestinal Tract; material: Caecum | place: Ireland | collected 2018 | study: Broiler... | reverse complement strand
CTAACGTATACCCTGAGTCCTTCTCCGAAATATAGTTGATTTGCTCATCTTCTAAGTAAATTGCTAAATAATCAGTATCTTCATAGTTACTTAATATTTTAGGTTCTCTATTACTCATAAATTTAAAAGAAATACCAATACTTACAGCTACCAAAAAAAGAATAACTAAACTTAAAAAAAATTTCCTTTTAATCATAAAGAACCTCCACGTCTATTAATAAGATGCGATATTAGATATACTTTATACCTTTATTATCACACTCTACTACCATACGAATATTATATAACTAAATGGTACTATAATCAAGATAACTAATTGGTTATATGAAAAAATAAGTTTGGTGATGTTATGAATATTAATATAGAGAGATTAAAAGAAATTAGGCAAGATAAAGACCTTCAACAAAAAGACGTTGCAAAAATACTAAAAACAAGCCAAGTTCAATATTCTAGATACGAACGAGGAATTCGTTCTATCCCTATTGAAAAACTAGCCGTTCTAGCAAAATATTATGGCGTAAGTGTCGATTATTTATTAGGTCTTACAAATGAAAGAAAACCCTATCCTAAAGCAAGAGTGTAACTAGCATTCTTTTTTTTATAAATTAAAAAAGAACTTTAACGTTTGTTAAGTTCTTCCGTTAAAAGTTCTTTAGTAATCACAGGATTTGCCTTTCCTCTAGTGTTTTTCATCACTTGTCCTACAAAATAGTCAAAGAGATTTGTTTTTCCGCTTTTATATTGTTCAATTTGACTTGGATTTTCGTCTAAAATAGTTGTTATTAATTTTAATAACTCATCTCTATCAGATATTTGAGCATTTTCTTTATTCATAAATGTTTTCGGTTCTTTCTTCTCTTCACAAGATTTATAAAAAATCTCTTTCGCTTGTTTAGAAGATATTAGACCTTCCTTCATACCATCCATAATTTGCTTTAAATATTCTGGAGTAATATAAAACTCATCAATTGGAATTTCTAACTTGTTGCATTCTCCAACTACATTTACAGTAACCCAGTTAGCCGCGACTTTTGCTTCAATTCCAAGACGAACACACTCCTCGAAATAATCAGAAACACTCTTTTCCTTAATTAATACTCCTGCATCATATTCCGATAAATGGTAATTCTCAATATATTCTTGCTTTCTTTCCATGGCAAGTTTAGGAATAGAAGCACGTATTTCCTCTAACCATTCTTTTGTTAATTTATATTTTGGAATATTAGGCTCTACAAAATACTTATAATCAAGAGCATCTACCTTACTACGCATATAAATAGTACTATAAGTCTCTTCATCCCAACGTCTTGTTTGCTGAGGCATCTCATCGTATGTACCATTTTCTTTTAATTCGATTTGTCGTTCAATTTCATAGTTAATCGCGTCTCTTACTCCACCAAAGGAATTGACATTTTTCATCTCTACCTTTGTACCCCAACAATCAGGATTATTCTCATCCAAAGAAGCATCCATAATGGACACATTCACATCACAACGAATTTGTCCTTTTTTTGTATCCGCATCGGATATTCCCGCATATTGATAGACACTTCGCATGTGTTCTAGAAAAGCCATTGCCTCTTCCCCAGAATGAAAATCAGGCTCTGTTACTAATTCCAAAAGAGGAACTCCCGAACGATTGTAATTAATAGTACTAGTCGTATCATAATGATCTAAGCTTGCCGAATCTTCTTCCAAATGAATATTTGTAACTCGTACCTTTTTCATTTCTCCATGGCACTCATATTCCACATACCCACCAATTCCTACCGGAATTGGATTCGTATCTTGAGTGATTTGATAGCCTTTTGGTAAATCAGGATAATAGTAATTTTTTCGTTCAAACCAGATATATTCTGGTTGTTTCGAATGCAAAATCATACTGGCCATTAAAGCCAAGCGAACGGCCTCTTTATTGACCACTGGAAGTGTTCCAGGAAATCCCATATCCAAAGGTCTAACACTGGTGTTTGGTGCATCACTATAATCGTTTTTCGCACTAGAAAACACTTTACTTTTTGTCTTAGAAATCTCACAATGCATTTCCAAACCAATTTTTGCTAAATACTTAGTCATGACGTGCCTCCTTTGCAATCTGTCCTCTATAATTCATAGTTCCCTCTAATTTTGAAGCGATAGAAAACATGAGTTCATCCTGATAACAATTACATGTAATATTAATACCAACTGGTAAACCACCAACAAAACCATCTGGAATAGTAATAGAAGGAAATCCTCCGAAGTTACCGATTTGCAAATGTTCTTCTAAAATCTCTGTACTTTCATCTAAAATATCCGTAGAACCTTCTAGTTTTTTAGCAGGTCCACTACCAACTGGTAACACGACAGCATCATAACTTTCAAACAACTTTTTATACTCATCAACAATTAGTCTTCTTACTCTTTGAGCGTTTCTAAAATATCTTTCTTGATTTTCTTTTTGTAACACATAAGAACCTATCACAAAACGTCTTTTAATTAAAGAAGAAAAACCTTTGGTACGATGATCTTTCATCATTTCAATATAATTTTCTCCTTCCCCTCGAGGTCCAAATACAATTCCCGTTAAGTTTGACATATTACTTGTTGCTTCCGCACAAGAAATAATAACATAAACGCTAGGCACAGCCGCCAAAAGCTTTTCGTTGATACTCACTTCATCCACTTGATATCCTAGTTCTTTGAACTTATCAATTGTTTTCATAAAGTTATCTAAATGACTCTTTAACTCCTCAGTAGCATTTGGATAACGTGTAATATCACAAATCTCTTTAATATAACACACTTTTTTCTTGCCCAAATCTTTATCACAAGCTTCTTTTAAATGCATATAGGAAGAATCCCAGCTTGTCATGTCGTTAGGATCAATCCCTTTCATCTCATCAGCCACAATGGCAGCATCACGAACAGAACGTGTTAAAACTCCACAATGATCTAAACTAGAAGCAAAAGCAAACAATCCATAACGACTAATCATTCCATAAGTAGGTTTATACCCAACAATTCCACAATAAGCAGCTGGTTTTCGAATCGAGTCTCCTGTATCACTTCCCGTTGCATAAGGATAAACGCCACTTGCTACCGCTGCTGCAGAACCTGCACTAGACCCAGCTGTCATTCTCGTATGATCCCATGGATTTGTAACAATTCCAGTATGACAAGTCGTCCCAGTTCCCCCCATTCCAAATTCATCCATCGCCGTCTTATTCACAAGCACTGCTCCAGCCCGTTCCAAATTTAAAACACTAGTTGCTGAGAAAAATGGCACATAATCTTTTAAAGTATTAGAAGAACCTGTCGATAAAATTCCTTTCGTTGAATAATTATCCTTTAATCCATAAGGAATACCAGACAGTAAATTATCTGTAACCTCGCCACCTTTTTGATCATCCAAAATCGTTACAAAAGCATTGCAAGACTCCTCTACTTCATGACTTCTTTTGATTGCTTCTCTTACTAATTCCTCACTAGTGACTTCACCACGCACTAACGCATCATGAATTGAAAGAATATCTTTCTCTAACATTATCCCACCACCTTTGGTACAACGATTTCCGCACCGTCTTCATCATCGCTATTTCTAAGTAAATCATCAATTGGAATAGACTCTTCTGCAACATCTTCTCGAAGTTGAAACTCAAAGTCATCCAAAGCGTGTGTCATTGGTTCTACCGAACTGATATTCGGAATTTCTGTAACTGCTTGAATACTCTCATCAATGATATCAAATTCACTCACTATCATGTCTTTTTCTTCCTCTGTTAATCCAATTAACAATTTATCTGCATAATCATCAATCATTTCTTTTGTAAACTTACTCATTTTTTCACCTCTTCTATTTTAATACCTAACTCTTTCAATTGTTTTGGTGTAAGGGTACTTGGAGAACCCATAAGTCCGTCCGCTCCACTAGCACTTGTTGGAAATGCTTGTACTTCTCGTAAATTTGTCTCATCCAAAAGAAGCATCAAAATCCGATCAATTCCCGGAGCCATCCCACCATGTGGAGGTGCACCATACGAAAAAGCGGTATAAATGGAACGAAAACGACTTTCTACTTCCTCTTTCGTATAACCAACAACTTCAAATCCTTTTACTAAAGAGTCAATATCATGATTTCGAATCGCTCCGGAAGACATTTCATAGCCATTACACACAAAATCATATTGATAAGCTAAAATATCTAAAACGTCTTTCTCTTCATAAGCTTTAATACCCCCATGTGGAAGACTAAAAGGATTATGACAAAATTCAATCTTTCTTTGTTCCTCGTCATAAGAAAACAACGGAAAATCTTTCACAATACAGAACTCAAAACGATTTTCATCAATTAAATCTAATTTCTTTCCTAAATAATCCCTAATTTGTCCTGCATATTTCTGAGCCACTTTTTTACTTTTATTCGCAATAAAGAACATCACAGAATTTGCCTTCATCGAAAAATTTTCAATTAAAGCCTGTCGTTCCTCATCACTCAAAAATTTATCAATCGGTCCTTTTAACGAACCATCAGAAAGTAACGTTAAATACCCAATACCTGGCATACCAATACTACTTGCATAGTCGACTACTTCATTAAACCAACTATTTGAATTTGTCCCAATATCAGGAACAACAATAACTTTAATGGTACTTTTTTGAAACGGTTTAAAAGTAGTATTTTCAAGAATAGTACTTGCATCTTCAATGATAAGCGGATTTCTTAAATCGGGTTTATCAGTACCGTATCGTTCCATAGCTTCTTGATAAGTAAGTCTTCGAAAAGGTCTTGGACTCACCACTTTATTGGAAAACTTCGTAAAAATATCATAAAAGATTTCCTCACCAACATTTAAAACATCATCCTCTTCCACATAACTCATTTCAAAATCTAATTGATAGAATTCTAAAGTTCGGTCACTTCTCGCATCCTCATCCCGAAAACATGGAGCAATTTGAAAGTATTTCTCAACTCCACCAACCATCAACAGTTCTTTATAAATTTGAGGAGCTTGTGGAAGAGCATAGAATTTTCCTTTAAAATTTCTAGACGGAACAACAAAATCTCTAGCTCCTTCTGGACTTGTTGCTGTAAGAATTGGTGTTTGTACTTCCATAAACCCTAAGTCCACCATTTTATTTCTTATAAAATGAAGCACTTCACTCCGCAACTCAAAGTTTTTTAATACATCTTTATTTCTTAAATCAAGATAACGATACTTTAACCGCACATCTTCACTTGCATGTTTACTTTGGCGAATTTCAAACGGAAGAATTTCTTTCACCTTACTTAATATGTCCAAACTAGAAACTAGTAATTCTACAGTTCCTGTCTTTAATTTTGGGTTATATGTTTCTTCATCTCTTTTTCGAATAACTCCATGAACTTTTATCACGCTTTCCTTAGTAATTCCTCGAAACACTTTATCATCATTGCTAACAACTTGTAAAACTTCCGTGGTATCTCTAAGATCTAGAAATAAAACCCCACCATGATCACGAATTGCTTCTACCCAGCCACTTACTGTAACTTCATGTCCAAGCAAACTCTCGTTAATTTCTTCACAATGATGCGTACGATAACTATTTACTTTCATAAAACCTCCTTTTAAAATTCACAAGAACCTGGAACTCTCGGATAAGGAATGACATCACGAATATTTTCAACACCAGTTAAATAAATCAAAAGACGCTCAAATCCCATACCAAATCCAGAATGTACACAAGTTCCATATTTTCTTAAATTAATATACCAATCTAATTCCTCTTTATCCATATGAAGCTCATCCATACGACATATAAGCTTATCCATATCTTCTTCTCTTTGACTTCCACCCATCAACTCACCTGCTCCTGGCACTTCAAGATCAACTGCTCGGACTGTTTTTCCATCCTCATTTTGTTTCATATAGAAAGCTTTAATATCTTTAGGCCAATCCGTAATAAACACTGGTCCTTGGAAATACTCAGTAATGTATTTTTCATGTTCTTTTTGAATATCTTCGCCATACTTTGGAGTATATTCAAACTTTTCCTTAGAATTTTTAAGAATAGTAATGACCTCTTCATGCGTCACACGAGTAAACTTACTATCAATTAATTTATGCAATTTATCTAACAATCCTTTTTCTACAAATTTATCAAAAAATTTCATTTCCTTCGGACAATGTTCTAAAACATAACTTACAACAAATTTTAACATTTCTTCTTCAATATCCATAAGTCCTTCTAAATCACAAAAAGCAATTTCTGGTTCAATCATCCAAAATTCAGAAGCATGAGTCTTCGTATTAGAGTTTTCTGCTCTAAATGTTGGTCCAAAAGTATAAACCTTAGAAAAGGCAGTCGCAAAAGTCTCAGCTTGAAGTTGTCCAGAAACCGTTAAAGATGTTCTCTTTCCAAAGAAATCTTTTTTATAATCTACCTTACCTTTTAACTCTTCAATAGGAAGAGTTGTGACTTGAAACATTTCTCCGGCTCCTTCGCAATCAGAAGCAGTAATAAGTGGTGCATGAAAATAAACATAACCATGACTTTGAAAATATTCATGAATAGCTTGAGCCGCTACACTTCTAACACGGAAAACTGCTTGAAAAAGATTTGCACGCGGTCTTAAATAACCAATCGTTCTTAAAAACTCTCTTGTATGCTTCTTTGGCTGCAACGGATAATCCTCTGGACAATCTCCTAATAATTGAACCTCTTTCGCTTTTAATTCGACATCTTGGCCTTTTCCTTCACTTTTCACTAAAACACCAGTAACTTGAATAGAAGAACCAACTCTCAAAGACTGTAAATGAGAAAAATCTGCAGTATCTTTATCATAAACAATTTGTAAATGTTCCATAGTTGTACCATCAGAAAAATCTAAAAAACCAAATTCCTTCTGAGCTCGATGGTTTCTTATCCAACCATGAACAGTAATCTCTTTATTTAAAAATTCATCTTTCTTTGCAAATACTTCATCTAAAAACATAAAAATCACTCCTATCTAATATATGTTACAAATTCATGAAGTTCTTTACGACTAGGTGCATCTGGCTCTTCACTAGATTTTCCAACACAAATAATTGCCAAATGATGATGTTCGGTATTACAGATACGTTTGATATCTTCTTCAATCAAAGAAGTAAGACCGACACACAAAGACCCATACCCTAAATGAGTTGCTTCAAGCATCATATTCTCCGCACAGATGCCTAGCGAAAAAATATTCCAATCATCATCTTCTAACGAATTAAATATAACAATCGCTGCCGAACAATTGAGTATTGCTTCACTCGTCGGATTTTCTCGTTCTAATTTATCCTCTAATTTCTGTGCTATTTCTCTTTTTACTTCTTGATTTGTAATCACAACAAACTCCCAAGGTTGCTTATTTTTAGCAGAAGGACTAAGTCGACCTGCTTCTAATATTTTTTGTAAATCTTCTTCATTCATCACTTCATAAGAATTCTTCCGAATACTTCTTCTTGTTTCAATTTCTTGCATCATAATTTGCATCCTTTCCATTAAAAAACCTAAGTAATCGTAAGGACGACTTACAAAGCCGCGGTGCCACCTTACTTTACCTAGGTACTCTTTCTAGTGATAACGGAACTTCCGTTCTTAAGGACTTCAAAGAATTGTTTTTCCATTATATTTCAATGTGGCATTTCCAGCAACTAGCCTTCTCTTTTCATTGTCCTATAATGTACTCGTTTCTTTCTTAAGATATTCCTATTGTAAAATATTTCTGAAAAATCGTCAATACAAAATTAAAAAAAAGAAAAATCTTTTAGACTTACCACTTTATCAATAATCTCTAAAGTAAATATGGAAGATATGTAAGATTTTTCAATACTCTTGTAATTATAATTTTAACTCGTTGTTAATTGCATAGGACCCCAACTTGCCGTTACTCCAGATGTTCCACGTCTAGATCCTCTCCAATAACCAGCTCCTGTAAAAACATAATATGTTCCCTGATAATTAGTTAAATCTATAATTAACGTTCCTGTAGCAGTTCCACTTCCTTCATTTACTACTGTTTCCTCAATAGTTACCATACTACCTCCAGTAAATAATGTCCCTTCATTAATAATTGTCCATAATGTTGGCGCAGTTGTACCATTTGCTAATCCTGCTGCAAATTTAATTGGACCAGCGGTTCCCTGCGGATAACTATACGGAATTTTCAAATACTTATAACCCCTAGTATCAATAGTAATTGATGAGCGGAATGAGGCAGCTATACTATAATAATCATCATTAATAGATGAAGTAAAGTTAACTGTTGTCATACTTGAAGAACCACCTTGTGAAATTGTTGGTGTATTCGCATATTCATAAGTTGCCCACGTTAACCAAGTTAAATTTAATGTTTGATTATTTGCTCTCCATACAGCATATAACGTATAATTAGATGCATTGCTCCTGCTCCATGCTTGCCCTGCAGAATAACTTGGCGATGTTGCAGTAGATGACAAACTCCAACCCAAGAATGTATAACCACTTCTTGTTGGTCTTGTACTAGATAATGTTAAATTTGTTCCATGTGTTTTAGTTTGACTACTTGGAACTCCAGCACCACCATTTGCATTATAAGTAACAGTATAAGTTACTACTACATTCACGGATACACTTTTTATTGTTTCATTTCCTCCGATATCTGTTATTCTTACTGTAATCGTATGCGTTCCATGGCTTACTCCTGTAAATGTATAACTGCTTGTTTCTGATGGATAATAATTCCCATCATCTAATTTATATTCATAAGTTTTTATCGATGTTTCATTATCATAACTACCACTTGCATCAATTGTTATTACTCCATTTCCTGTAGTAGTTCCAATTTCTACTATCGGTCCATTTTCATCAATATGATTTACTGTTACAGAAGTATGATGAATATTTCCTAGTACATCTTTACTCCAAATATAATATGTTTTGTTTTCATTTACGACTTCTTCGACTGTAGTGGTATTTCCACTAACATCTTTCCACTCACTAGGTTCTTCTTCTGTCATAGTAATTTGATATCCGGATAATCCTGACTTTTCATCTTTTAACTCGATAGAAATCGTATTAGTAGTTCCCCATTCTTCTTGTGGAGTTGCTATAATTTCTGGTCCACTTTGATCTAGATATTCTAATACGATATCAATTTTTTTAACATTTCCTACTTCATCTCTTACATAAAATGTTGGATTACTCTCTTCTGTATACTCTTTTGTAACTCGGATTTCTTTACTCGGACTTACTGGAGTAAATATGACTCCATCCTCACTAATTTCAATGATATTATAATTTTCACTTGTACCTAGTATCTCTACTGTTTCTGAAACCTTAGAATATCCTTCTGTTTTACTTTCATAAGACAACACAATATTATTTTGTAACGTCTCTTCTTCAATATAACTTGCTACAACACTAATTTTACTTCGAAAAATTGCATTCATGGTCTCAGGAAGAGGTGGGGTATCATAATCCATCCATAGCCTTAACTCATAAGTCTTTTGGTCTCCTTCACTTCCTGTTGGAGCAAGCGTTCCACTCGTGAGCTTAAATGACCTATCGGCATCAGAAAGCGTTGGTTCTACTTCTTGAAAATTCTTTAAATTTTGAGGAGTCCCTCCATCTAACGATGCTTTAATATACTGATAACTTAATCTCTTTTCTATATCAGAAGAATAAATATCTTCCAAATTCACTTCATAATGAGCATAAGTATCACACGTATTTGTAATGGTAAACGTATACGGTGTTAGTTCCATTCCTTCTTCATCAGTAATAGGACTTGCATTTTCCAATTGAATATCATTTTCTTCATTAGTTAACGTCACTTCAAAACAACTGACTCCCAAAGTATTAAAATCATTCTGTTTATAAGTAATTCGCCAATATGCATAACTAAGACCTATAATAGCGCAAATTACGACAAGTAACGTCGCAACAACGGGCAAAAAAAATTTCTTGTTAAAAAACTTACTCTTCACACTTCTAGAAGTATCTTTATAAATCTTTGCCATCGAATTTCCCTACCTTTACTCCATCCATGATACAACATTTTTACATTGATTGCAAGACATCCACATCAATTTTACTAGTTTACTAGTTCATAAATTTTAATTTTACATAAAAATAGTTTAGCTATTATCTAAAGAAATATACCCTTCTAAAATCTTAGAAACAAAAGGATTTTCTAGAAACAAACAACGAAATTATTCTTTTTTTGATGTCAAAATAGAAAAAGAATAATAAACTATAATAGATAGATTAGGAGGTTACAAATATGTACTATTATGGAAATAATGGATACTATGGTGGAAACTATGGTTATCAAAATCCATGTTGCTACAACACTGGATATGCCGGTTATACTTCAGGATGCGGTGCTGGAGCAGCTATCTGGATCGTTCTATTCATACTTCTAGTAATCATTATAGGTGCAGGTTGGACTTTTGGAAACAACAATAACTAAAAAGAAGGCAGTATTAACTGTCTTTTTGTTTGACTTTTTTCTACTTTCAATATAATAATACAGTACATAAAGGAGAAAAACTATGAAACAATTTACAAAAAAGAACTAGAAGCATATCAAAATTTATGTAAAATGTTAGAAGCTCTTCCAGAAAATTCTTTATATCATTCTATAAAAAGTTTTATTGACACCGAATATTTAGAAACCAACCGCGAATTTATAGAATTAGAAGATTTCATTCAAGACTCTTTGGAACTATGCACCAAAGAAACGCAAGAGCAAAAAAGTTCACCATCTGCATTACAAAACCAATTAAGAGTATTTCTAGAAAACCAAAAGAACACTTACCAAAAAGAACTAGAAGCACGCACAACAATAACACAAACTGCTAAATCCAAACAAGCTCCACCATTAGAAGAATTAATAGAACTACCCTATCTTATCAACAAAGGACTAGAAAAATGTTTGCCAATAAAACAAGCAATCATAAAAGACTATTATGGATTAGGTACTCAAGATAATTACAACGTAAAAGAATTATGTGCAAAATATCACAGGGCCCACACTACAATTTATAAACACATCCGTCAAAGTCTTGCTATATTACAAAATAACAAGATATTTACAAACTATGACAACAACGCATTTTATGAAGCAGCCTTTCCATACACAGCTTATCAAAGATTTATTTTAACAGAATATTACGACTACTGTAACCAAAAAAACATAAAATTTGATAGAGACATCGTTTTAAGATATTTTCTATACAAAGAACCATCTTATACCTTAAAGAAATTCTACATCGAACTTAGCAATACCAAAATTCCATTATTAATAAGAGAAGAACAACTTTTATTCTTAGCCGACTTACAAAATCTCTTAACTCGTCTAAAAATGGCCCAAGCCCATCAACATCAATTTGGCTTTTTTGTCGATTCATGGTATAATAACGTTGGTTTAGGGGTGAAGAAGAGATGAAATTACCTAATATTTCAATATTAGATGAAAAAGATAAACGATTACATCAAAAAAGTGAAGAAGTAACATTTCCTCTATCAAAAGAAGACAAACAAATGATTAAGGATATGATTGATTACCTAACAATGAGTCAAATAGAAGAAGAAAGAGAAAAATATGATTTACGAGCTGGCATGGGTCTTTCAGCAGTTCAAGTTGGTGTCATGAAACGAATTTTTGTCATAGTGGAAGAAACAGAACCAGAAAAATTTAAAAATTACATTGTCATCAATCCAAAAATCTTATCTCATAGCGAAGAACAAATTTTTGTAGGCGAAGGCGAAGGTTGTTTATCAGTCAACCGTGAAGTAGACGGAATTGTTCCAAGATATGCAAGAATGACTGTCAAAGCTCAAGATATGGACGGTCATCCTTATGAAATACGTGTCAGAGAAGATATTTCTATCGCATTTCAACATGAAATTGACCATTTAAACGGTATCTTATTTGTCGACAAAATAGACCCAAAAAATCCATATAAAAATCAAGAAAATATGCGTGAAATTTAAAAGAGAGAAATCAAGTTCTCTCTTTTTTAGGCTTCATTCATCATTTTATCAGCAAGTTTCGTAATAGTTCCTGCTCCCATTGTTAAAACAATATCGTCTTTTTGAACATGACTCTTCAAATACACTAAAATCGCATCATAACCACTGATAAAGATAGCTTTCTCGTCCTTTTCATTGATTTTAGAAACCAAATCGCTTTCATGCACTTGATAAGTATTGGTTTCCCTTGCTGCATAAATATCGGTTACAATAACATGGTCAAATAATTCTAGAGCATGAGAAAACTCATCCATGTGCATGAAAAGTCGACTATAAGAATGACATTCAAAAACAACCCAAGACTCATGGAATGTTTTCTTTCCTATACTTTTTGCTGTTGCCAAAACCTCTGTTGGGTGATGAGCATAATCATCAAACACTTTAGCCCCACAAAAAATTCCTTTATACTCCATTCTTCTAGCAGCACCTGTAAACTTCTTAAGACCTTCTTGAATAGAGTCCCAAGAAATTTGATAAAACCGACAAAGAGCAATACAAGAAAGACTATTGAAAATATTATGTTCCCCAGCAACAGAAAGCGTTACCTTCGCTTGAAACTCTCCTTTCTTATAAACATCAAAACTTGGAAATCCCTCTTCGTCATACAAGACATTTTGATACGTATAATCGGCATCACTTTTTCCAATCGTAACAACCTGTGCCTTCGTATAATCCTTTAACTTCAAACATCTTTCATCTTCATGATTTAATACCAAAACACCCTGCTCACTTAGCTTTGAAACATACTTTTCATAACTATGACACATATTTTCCATCGTCTTAAAGTATTCCATGTGATCATCGTCAATATTTAAAACAATCGCACTTTCCTCACAAAAATTCAAAAAAGAGTCGTTATATTCACAAGCTTCAATAATAAAATAATCACTTTTTCCAACTCGGTAATTTCCATCCAAATTTTTCAAGTAAGCTCCCACTTGAACAGTCGGGTCAAGCCCTTCTTCTAAAAAACAGTTTGCAACCATACTTGTTGTAGTTGTTTTTCCATGAGTTCCGGCAATACCAATGGTTTTAGAAAACAATTTTGTAAGTTCTCCCAAAAAAGCTCCTCTCTCCATCGTTGGAATGTTCTTTTCTCGTGCAGCAACAAGTTCTGGGTTATCTTGTGGTATCGCCGCAGTATAAACAACCAAATCAATATCATCCGTAATATTTTCCTTCTGTTGAGGAATAAAAACCTGAATACCATGTTGTTTTAAATCCTCCGTTTGCAAAGAACTTACTCGGTCAGAACCACTCACTTCATAATGCCAAACTCGCAAAATCTCTGCAAGCCCTGACATACTAATTCCACCAATACCAATCATATAAATATGATGATAATCTCGTATATTCATTTTATTCACTTCCTAATTCCTTAACAATCTCTTTAAATTCTTTCCCACGGCTTTCAAAAGAGTCATATTGATCCCATGACGCACAAGCAGGGCTTAATAAAACTGTGTCATACGCTTCAGATTTGACAAAACAAGCCGTCGTAGCCTCTCTTAAATTTTCAAATACTTCACACGGAATGTGTGACTCAGCACAGAAAGACTGAATACGAAACTTCGTTTCCCCATAACACGCGACATATTTTACATGTTGCATAAAAGGCGCAATCTCTTCAAATGAATGTCCTCGGTCTAATCCGCCTAAAATAAGTAACACTGGTGTTTGAAAAGACTTTAAAGCAGTAATTGTTGCCTCTGCATTCGTCGACTTACTATCGTTATAAAAAGAAACGTTATCAATCTTTCCCACATATTCCAAACGATGTTCTACTCCTTGAAAAGTCTTTAATACATTCACAATACTCTTGGTATCCACACCGTATACTTTTACAGCACAAATCGCTGCCATAATATTTTCATAATTGTGTTCACCTTTCAAAAGAATGTCTTTCAAATCAATAATTTTCTCATTTTGATAATAAATAGCATTTTCTTTAATATAACAAGTCGCCGTTTGATATTTTGAAAAATATTCTTTCGTACTTTCAATATCACTCGTTAATGCAAGAGACTCTTCATCATCTAAATTAATAATCGCCGTTTGATAACGATTATGATGAGCAAAGATTTTCTTTTTCATCTCCTTATAACGTTCAAAAGAACCATGAAAATCCAAATGAACTTTAAAAATATTTGTCAAAACACTCACATTCGTCTGAAATTCATACATATCACAAAGCTGATGGTCAGAAACTTCTAACACAACCATATCATTTGGCTTGACATCCCGAACGAATGAAGAAAAAGGAACACCAATATTACCACCAACAAAGGTCCGTCTTCCATCACTTTCTAACATCCGAGCTATTAACGTCGTTGTTGTCGTCTTACCATTAGAACCCGTAATACCAATCAAATTCACTCCATTTGGTAAATAATGATAGGCAAGCTCCATTTCATTAATCACCGGAATATTTAACTTACGAGCTTTCTCTATTACTGGATTTTTTTCAGGAATAGCCGGATTTTTCACAACAAGTTGAAAAGAAGAATCAAGTAACTCCTCTTGATGCTCACTTTGAATAAAAGAAACTCCTAATTGTTCTAACTCTCTTAACTCTAGAGGGTTTTGACTTTTCTGATCGGTAATAACAACCGTATTAGAAGAAGCTAATAACTTTGCTGCTGCAAAACCACTCTTAGCCATCCCTAATATAAATACTTTTTGATTATTGACCATATTCTTCCCTACTTTCTAACCGTACACTGACAACTTTAGAAACACCTTGTTCTTGCATCGTAATTCCATAAAGCGTTCCAGCATATTCCATAGTTCTTTTCTTATGAGTAATTAAAATAAATTCACTTTTATCTTGTTGACTCTGTAAATAACGTCCAAAAGTATCAACATTCGCTTCATCAAGCGCTGCTTCCACCTCATCCAAAATACAAAATGGAACTGGATAAACATTTAAAATAGCAAACAATAGCGAAATAGCTGTCAAAGTCTTTTCTCCACCAGACAATAAAGCAATACTATTAAGTTTCTTTCCCGGTGGTTCTGCCACAATCTCTATTCCTGTTTCCAAAATATTTTCTGGGTCAGTAAGCCGTAGCATTCCATTGCCCCCTTTAAACATTTTCTTAAAAACAATGGCAAATTCTTTTTCAATTTTATCAAACGCAGTCTTTAATCTTTCCACCATGATTTCATCCATCTCATCGATAACCCCAAGAAGTTCCGCACTAGCTTTTTCTAAATCGTTCTTTTGTTCTTGCAAGAAATTATAACGCGAACTAACTCTTTCATACTCTTTAATACTACCTAAGTTGACATCGCCTAAAGCATTCATTTCTTTTCTTAAATAAGTAACCTTTGTCCGAGCAAGTTCTACTTCTATTTCAAGCGTATACTCTCTTTTTGCTTTCTCATAAGTAAGTTCATAAGATTCACTTAACAAATTAAGCAAATAATCCATCTTTGTATCATACTTTCCAAGTGTTACTTCATAATTTCTTAACTCTTGTTCTACTTTATGATAGACACTGTTTTTTAGGCGATACTCTTGTTCCAAAGATGCAATACGAGAAGACAAATCACTCTTATCTTTTTTAAGGTTCTCTATCGTTCTTTCTAAATTTTCTTTTAGAAGTTCTTTATCCTTAATTTGTTCTAACAAAGCAACAAAAGCACTTTCCATCTTGTTTTCTTTTACTTGTTCTGCTCCCTCAATACGCGTACGTACTTCTTCTAATTCTGCTTCTGCATCCTTTAACGTAATATTTTTTCGATAAATAAGCTCCGCAGTAATCGTAATCGTTTTATCTAACTCACCTAGACTCACATCCTGATTACTTTTCTCTTCTTCATATTCCTTCATCTTGTCTTCATAAGAATGTAAAGACTCCAAAGCACTCACAAGTTCTTCTTTCTTACTATCCAACTCTTGCTTCATTTTAAAACTACTATTTTGTTTCTTTAAAGAACCTCCTGTTAAAGACCCTCCTGTATGCAAAATGTCTCCTTCTAAAGAAACAACACGATATTTATATTCCAAAAGAGAACCTAACTGATTACAAGCATCCAAATCTTTAGCAACCAAAATTGTTCCCAATTGATTTTTGATAATCGCATCATAAATCTTGTCATAACGAACTAAATCACTAAGAACTCCGATAAATCCTGGAACCCCTTGTGCTTTCTCTATCACAGAAAGTGGTAATTCTCTAGGTTTTATAACACTCATTGGAAAGAAAGTTGCTCTTCCTAGTTTATTCTCTTTTAAATAGGTAATTGCCTTTTTAGCCGAATTCTCATCACTCGTAATAATAAAATTACTAGAAGAAGCTAAAGCCACATCAAGAGCAACCACATATTCTGGATCCGTTTCAATCACTTTACCGATAGTATTATGAATTCCTGTAAGTCGTGGATTATTCAAAACGTTCTTTACAGAATATGGAAGTGTAACATCATTCTCTAAATTAGTTTCTAAAATCTCTATTTGATTTTGTAAAGCAAAAATTACCTTTCTCTTTTGTTCTAAATCATTTTTTAAAGACCCATATTTTACAGCAAACAAACTCATCTTCTCTTCTAAAGATGCTTTTTCCTCATGATAACTTTTTAACTTACTTTCCAAATCCATTTTCTCTTTTAAAAGAGACTCTAATCTTTTTTGTAAAGACAATTCCGTTTCTTTTAACTTTAAAAAGCTTTCATTCAATTTTTCTGCATCCACTTCATAGTCTTGTCGTTCCAAAAACAAAGTCTTTTGACTATTCAATTTAGACAACTCATCATTTACAAGAATAAACTCACTGTTTTTTTGAGCAATTTCCTCTTCTAAATGTAACAAATCTACTTTTAATTTTTCCATACTAGAAGTATCTTTTCCATTTTTAAACTCTAACTGCTCTTTTTCTTCTTCTAACCGTTTTACCTCAGCAGAAACCTTTTCATATTCACGGTTTAACTCAGTAATATCATACGTAGTCAAAGCAATTTCTAAATCTTCTAATTCTTCTTTAAAACCAAGATACTTTTGAGCTAGCTCACTTTGTCCTTGTAAAGCATGAACATTTTCCTCTAATTCTTGAATGACCAAATCCACTTTTTCAATATTGTCCTTTGTCTTTTCAAGTTTTCTCATACTTTCTAATTTCCGTGTCTTATATTTTAAAACTCCCGCGGCACTTTCCAAAATCACTCTTCTATCTTGTGGTTTAGAATTCACGATAGACTCAATATTACCTTGACTAATAATATTAAATGAGTCATTGCCAATCCCACTATCTAAAAACAAATTCGTAATATCTTTTAATCGAACCTTAGCATTATTAATAAAATATTCATTCTCACCAGTATAATACAAGATACGTTTTACTTCGACATCGACCAAATCTGTATTCAAATAATGTTCCGTATTATCAAAAGTAAGCGATACCTCCGCTCTTTTAAAAGGTGGCCTTGTCTCACTACCAGAGAAAATAACATCACTCATGGAACCAGACCCTCTAAGACTTTTAACAGACTGCTCACCTAATACCCAACGCACGGCATCCACAATATTACTTTTTCCAGAACCATTTGGTCCAACAATCGCAGTAATACTTGTCTTAAATTCTAAATCTACTTTATCTGCAAAAGATTTAAACCCCAATGCTCTAATACTCTTTAATTTCATCTTTTACCTCGCTCTTTTTTGATACGCATCAAACGCTGCTTTTTGTTCAGCTTCTTTTTTACTTTTTCCAGTTCCCGTTCCATAAACAATATGATCAATAACCACATTCACGGTAAAACTCTTGTCATGGGCAGGGCCTGATTCACTGACAAGCTCATAAGACAAACTTTTTTTATCTGTCTGAACCATTTCTTGTAACAAAGATTTATAATCTCCTAAAAAATGCACATCTTTCTCTACATAAGGAAGAATAATTTCCTCTGCATAACGTTTGGCTGTCTCAAACCCACAATCTAAATAAATAGCCCCTAATACACTTTCAAAGACATCGGCAATAATTGTATCATTCACATTATGTTGTTGCCCATGTCCTACTCGAATATATTTATTTAAACCTATTTCCTTGGCATAAGTAGCAAGCGCATGTTCACAAACAAAACTAGCCCTTTTCTTACTCATCTCTCCCTCGTCTAAATGAGTGTTTAAATAAAAATACTCGCTCATAATAAGTTGTAGTACTGCATCGCCTAAAAACTCTAATCTTTCATAATTCTTTGTATGTTGTTCATTAGAATAAGAACTATGAGTAAAGGCAGTTTGCATACGACTCTCATCTTTAATATCAATATGATATTTCTTAAAAAAATCTAAAAAGTTCATTTTGTTACCTCCCTAAACATTATACATAATAAAAGATTGTTTTACAAGTTGCCTTTTTTGTAGTAAAATACCGTTAGGTGATGCTATGCAAAAACTAATTATTTTTTTAATACGTTTTTATCAGTGCATTCCCTTATCAAGTCATAGCTTTTGTCGTTGTACTCCCACTTGCAGTGAATACACGATTGAAGCAATTGAAACTTACGGGGTATTAAAAGGCATCAAACTAGGATGCAAAAGAATTTTAAAATGTCGTCCAGGCGGCATATATGGTTATCAACCATTAGTGAAGGATGTGGAAAAATGAAAAGAATATTAAAAGGGTTACTACTAGCTTGCAGTGTGATTGGATTAACAGGATGTGGAATTGATGACAATGCGAATATATATGCGACTTCTTATCCAATTGAATACTTAACAGAAGTCTTATATGGAAATCACGCAAATATCACTTCTATCTATCCAGATGGAACAAACATCGAAGAATATACTTTAACAGAGAAACAAGTAGAAGATTACAGTAACGGAACAATCTTTGTCTACAATGGCACAACAAATGAAACCCAAATTGCTAGAAATTTAGTAAACGAAAACAAAAATCTAAAAGTAATCGATGCTGCTTACAGCCTACGTTATAATTATGGACCAGAAGAATTATGGCTTAGTCCTAGCAACTACTTAATGCTTGCAACGAATATCAAAGATAACTTAGAAGACCAAATTGGTACCAAATACATTAACGAAGAAATCGAAGATAACTATGATACACTAGAAGAAGATTTATCAATTATGGATGCGAATATCAGAGCCATAGCAAAAGATGCAAAAGACCATGGTCATAGTACGATTGTCGCATCGACTAGTGTGTTTAAATTCCTAGAAGATTACGGTTTCACAGTAATTTCCCTAGAAGAATACCAATTATCTTCTGCAAGTCTTACAACATTACAAAACAACTTTAAATCTGGAACTTACAAATATCTACTTGTAGAAAACACGGAAACAACAAATGATTTAATCAACCAAATTACAAATAATGGTGGTGAAGCAGTTGTAGTAAACATGATGAATACCCTAACAGAAGAAGATAGAAAAAATAACGAAACATACTTCACAATTATGAATGATTTCATTACCGATTTAAGAACCATTACTAACTATTAAAAAAACCGAAGCAAACTACTTCGATTTTTTTATACCAAAATTAAAATCATCTCATTTACGAGTTAACAAAAACGAATTAGATAAATACTGAGTTTGATACCACAAGATAAATTCACTTGTTGCATCTGTTCGATTATCCGGCCTCTTACTTCTTTCTTGCTTAGTCATTTCAGCAAGTGTTTTATCACAATGATCAGGAATAAAAACCTGCCACAAAGAAGAAATCGCCTCTTTTTTATTAGTACCTCTAATTTCATAAGAAAGACGTCCTCTGCTTTCCCCAAAAAATTGATAAAACTCTTCTCCGTCATAAAAAGTCAAACAATCTAAAAAATAGCAATCCCGTGCCTTCACATCTTTCATCACTTCTAATAAAGCATCTACATGAGAACTAATGCCACTTCGCTTAACAAACGCTCCAGGGTATTCAGGATGATTAGGATAGTGCTCTATATAAAATCCTGTATCTTTTACAAAAACTGGAGATTTTACTTTATCATAAGCTCCTCGTGCTTTTTCCTTAGAAATAAATGAAATATCATTAACATTAGGCTCTTCAAAATCATATTCGAAATAATGAATAGCTATTCCTAATGTTTCAAACTTCTCTTTCACTGATACATATTTTCCATAATTACCTGTTACATAAGTTAAATTTTCCATTTCAAAAACCACTCCTTTTCTACATTCATAGTAGCAAAAGAAGTGGTAATATATCGTCACTTATAAAAAGTTTCTAATAACTGAATAGATTGAATTCGATTAATATAAAAATGTCTTATTTCTTCCTTTAATTCACAGTAGGCCGCAACTCCCCACTCATCACCAAGTAATATTAAATCATAAGGATGAATAATTCTTTTCGATAGTTCTTTTCTATCCTTAGAATAATATTCAATAAAACATTTTCTCTGTTCCTTAATTGCACGATTAACAGAATTAAAAATACTTTTATTTTGAACAATAACAGTTTTTGGAGTAATAAACCTTTTAGGAACATGAATGTTTTGATTTAAAACATATCCGCCATAAGGGCCTTTTAAAGTATCCACATAAATACCAGCTTTTTCTAACTCATCTTTATACACTCTTATCATCCTTGGAGTAACTTCTAATAATTCTGACAGTTCCTTAATACTATATTTTTTCCCAGAACTTAAATATTCCAACATAGATAATACGTTACTAATTTTAGACAAAACACTCACCCCACTTCAAATAAATTATAAAAAAACTTGTCATTACTGACAAGTGATATACATTTTGGTGTCCCCTTAGGGATTCGAACCCTAGACCCACTGATTAAGAGTCA